>ENA-OYXU01000018-OYXU01000018.1-human-gut-metagenome-genome-assembly--contig:-NODE-18-length-91124-cov-9.958186_pt1 | contig 91124 bp, 65 predicted proteins | sample MGYA00243243_ERZ653435 | MGnify/ENA primary metagenome ERZ653435 (study PRJEB26926, sample SAMN06165113) | human gut metagenome | biome: ENVO:00009003; feature: ENVO:2100002; material: ENVO:00002003... | reverse complement strand
CGCATAAGATACTCACTTTTAAGCCATGATGTAATCACCACAGCATCTAAAGGCTTATATGGACGTAAAGAAAGATTCATTCGTTATATTTTTGTTCGGTTATTCAAATATCTGCTTATTCCCATTGCCGTCCACCCGATAATCAGATAGACCGTGGCATATATTATAAACCACACTTCCCTGATGTCGAAGAACAGCCACGTTCCAGCGAGAAATGCGACAGATGCCACCAAAGGAAGATTCCACATCTGACGGACATTACTGCTACAACGGTATCCAAGGACGGCGGAATAAACCGGATTGACGATGAAGAACAGCAGCATGCACAACGCCATTCCCGAACATTCTGAAGCGAGTCTGGCTACGCAAAACGGCAATGCGAACATCACCGCTACCGTAACTGCAAGCCACATCATGATTACTCTACGGTTCTCCATAACAGCATAGAATTATCAACACTATAATCAATCACGCCACGGTCTTTCATCCACGACAGATAAGACCTGACCGTGGAGCCTACCAACACATATTGCTCAATCGTCATTGTCAAGCCGAACGTCCTGAACACTTCAGTGATAATGCCGTCTGCGGTTTGGGGTGTTTTACATATTGATTTTATTTTCTGCTCAATGTCGAGGACTTGCCTGCGGTTTATCTCCGTCAGTTCTCTTACATCATGGCAAGGGTCGGCATGTGACGGAACAAAGATGTCAGCATTCAGCATTTCAACTTTTGTCAGAGTATCAAGATATGCGGCAACATCATAGATAAACGTCACTCCGTATTTCGACAGAGTGGCGGCACTGCTGACACAATCGGCAAGAAACACCATATTGTCAGGGGTCCGGAATCCAACCATGTCAAAGGAATGCCCCGGCAGGGGAATTATCTCTACCTCACCCGGAAAATCGGACGATGATAAATCGGTGATCACCGACTCCTTCGCCATCAGAAACTTATTCCGCAAACTCTTGCACGGATAGCCACCATACAACAACGACGGTTCAAGAACTGTATGACGTGTAAAATCAGCCTCAACGCCTGAACAGAACACTTTGCAGCCGATTTTGTTCTGAATATACGTATTGCCGCCCACATGGTCAGCGTGCGAGTGGGTGTTGAGAATGCCTTTTATCGTCCATCCTTTAGCATCTGCTATTTTCAGTACCTTCTTTGCGGCTTCCTTGTCGTTGCCGCTGTCTATGAGATACACCTCATGCTCCGACCTGACATACACGCCAATCTTTGCTGGACAATTTATATAATAGCTCTGCGAGCCTACTTGCTGGAGTTCGTACATATTCTGTTTCCGTAAAAGATTAAATATTTCCGAATGTTGTCTTTGATGTATTGAAGATTATGATGTCCCGGGAATATATGGTGCTCAACACCGATTCCGTGTGCTTTCAATCTTCCGGATAGGGATTCAACAGCGTTGTAGAAACCGCCTTCATCTTCGTCACCTGCATCAAGATACCACAGCTGTTTCTGGTGTTGTTCTTCAAAGCCCTCAAACTCCAGCGGATTGTTTTTGTGAAAGCCGCTTTCATCTCCATAATAGGGAATATCCGCTGCATCAAATTCCGTTTCAACAGCCGGCATGTGTCCTCCTATGCGTGAAAACAATCTGGGATATTCCAATCCGTAATGTGCGGCAGCAAAACCACCCGCCGATGCACCACCTATAAATCTATGATTTCCATTGGGGATTGTTTTAAAATGACGGTCTATGTACGGGACAACCTCCTGAATGAAATAGTCCTCATACCTTCCCATATCTATCTTCATTCCATTTGAAGCCTCCTGATGCGAGATAGCTGCCGTATTCAATCCCCTGCTGTTATCCATTCTCGGACAAACAATCATCATCGGACTTATCTGCCCGGAGGCTATAAGTTCATCTGCAGCAGATTTAATATCAAGCTCGTCAATTATGCTTTCATTTCCGCTTCTTCCATGCAGAAAATAGAGAACCGGAAAACTCTGTTCTCCGTCATATCCGTCGGGCAAGTAAATGGAAAAGGCCATCTGCTTATCCAGCACGTCACTATGCATGTCGATATATTGAACCCTGCTCATGATTTATTGTTGTTGCGTTTTTATTTTATTGATAAATTTCGTTGCCGTAATGTCCAGCAATAACATTATGTATTTGGCTGCAAATTTACAGTTTTTGCTCTAAATAAACAAGAAAATCCACATAAATTTACACTTTTCCAATGGATTTTACCCCTGTTTTTTACACTTTTAACGTTTAAAATTTCGTCAGAAGTATTATTTTTTGTACCTTTGCATCGTAAATCAATTATAAATGAAAACAAGAGAATGTCCGTATTGTCATAAAAAGGTATCAATCAAAAATTGTCTCAAGTACATAGTACGAGGAACAAAATATTCAACAACATGTAATCATTGCGGCAATGAAATATGGTTGGAAAAGGAACCTCTGCCCTTTTTGTATTGCGTGTCTGCAGGTTTCTTAATCGCATATATACCAATGCAGTTTTGTATTCATTATTGGCAAATGGATTTCATAAGTTCTCTGATTTATTGCCTGCCATTGGTAGTATTTGCAGAAATTGCTTCCATCATACTTACAATGAAAAGAATCTACTTTAAGAAATAAAATAGATAGGGGTATTATTTCCATACGTATGATTTTGTGGCAAAATTACGCATTTATCACAAGAGTACCTTTCGGTTTCTCCACCAGAATATCATACAGCAATGACGATGTACGTTTGAAACGTGTTTTCACCGATGTGTCAAGGAGGTCAATATACGTACAATCTTTGAAGATACATATTTTCAAGCTGTGGCGCAAATATTCGGCTTTATAATTATTGACAATTAACAAAAGACAATATTAACCGTTTTACAGGCTCTTTATCCATGACGTGATTTTCTCAAGCACATCATTTGACATTGTCTCCTCTATCTGCTGATATTCCACAACAGAGCCGGTGGTGCAATGCTGGAACAAATGGTTAAGACTGTCGAAGGCAACGGTCTCATGACGGGCGTTGACAAGTCCATTTTCCAATGCACCGAGGTTTGCTGTGCAGTCAACCTGAGTGTCAAGTTTACCGTTGACAGCAAGCACGGGGCACTTAATTTCGGGCAGTGACTTCCGCACGTCTATGGTGATAAAGTGGCGCATAAAGGGGACCGACAACGTTTGTTTAGCCTGACTGATGAGCGGTTTCAGGCTTGATGAATCATCATAGCCTTGAAGCACCTCGTCGATGTTCATTCCAGCGGCAACCTTGTCGAATATGTCGCTGATAACTTTGCAGTAGTCGTTCACGGCATCGTCCGAAAGTCCCATAGAACGCAGCGCAGTCCTGTTCTGACTGAGCAATGTCTCCTTTCCAGAGACAGCCATGCCAGCCATCGACACTATGAAGTCAGGCTTTCCCTCGCCCGCAAGCATCATGGCAATGGTGCCGCCCTCGCTATGGCCAAGCACACCTACAGTCTTGAATCTGTTGCGCAAAAAGGCAATTCCTGCAGCCGCATCATCCTTGAAATCGTCGGTGGTGAAGTCTGTGAATGTCACTGACGGGTCGTTATACCCACGGTCGTCATATCTCAACGACGCTATGCCCTGACGTGCCAGGGCATCAGCTATCACAGCAAACGGCTTATGATCGAAACATTCCTCATCGCGGTTTTGCTGTCCGCTGCCCGTCACCATCAACACCACAGGAGTATTCCCGTCACAAGACTGCGGCAGAGTGAGTGTGCCACAGAGAGTGAATGTACCGTTCTTGAACGACACCTCCTCGGTGGTATAAGGGAAAGGCGCCACGGGAGTCTGCGGACGGTTGACTTTTGGCATGCCGGGCTTAATGGTGAGCGGCAACGACAGTCCGTTTTGGCTGAATGTGCCAATGATGGAGTTTTTCCACATATACCCCTCAAAAGTGACTCCACACTCAGCCACCGTCACTTTCAGTTTTCCGTCTGCCGTGATGCTCTTTTCTGCCTTTATCCCTCTGGCGCCCTGAGACGGTGAGTCCATGGTGCAGCCGTCGGGATTGAAATGAAATACCAACGGCAATTTAAAGCCTTGAATATCAAGCTCTCCCGACCATGCACCTTCCTGTGCCCTTGCAACGGCAGCCGCCAAGCAAAACAATGCCGCAATCATCATTATTTTGTGTTTCATACCAAATTATATTTTTCTGCAAAATTACAAATAATAATCAGGACAAAGCCATGCCCCTGCGTTAAAAATATCAAATAAATTTGGCTGTTGCCGTGTCGTTCGGGAGAAAAGCAGTATATTTGCAAATTAAAAGCAGGAGACAATTTTTAAAGCAGAAGACAAAATTATGTACGATATAAATAGGGTACGGGAAGATTTTCCCATCTTGACAAGAAAGGTTTACGACAAACCGTTAGTGTATCTTGACAATGCCGCCACGACACAAAAGCCACTCTGCGTGCTGGACGCCATGCGTGACGAGTATCTGAATGTCAACGCCAACGTACACCGCGGCGTGCATTATCTCTCACAACAGGCAACAGACCTGCACGAGGCGGCGCGGGAGACAGTGCGCGGCTTCATCAATGCCCGAAAGATAGAGGAAATAGTGTTCACCCGCGGCACCACCGAGAGCATCAACCTCGTGGCATCATCGTTCTGCGAGGGATGTATGAACGATGGCGACGAACTGATAGTGAGCGTCATGGAGCACCACAGCAACATTGTGCCGTGGCAGTTGCAGGCAGCACGTAAAAACATCACCATCAAGGTGATACCAATGTCGGACAACGGCGAGCTTGACATGGAAGCCTATCGCCAGCTGTTTACTGAGAAGACACGTCTGGTGAGTGTGGCTCATGTAAGCAACGTGCTCGGCACGGTGACCCCCGTAAAGGAAATGTGTGCCATCGCCCATGAGCATGGTGTGCCCGTGCTTGTGGACGGAGCACAGAGTGCCCCCCACTTCGCCGTTGACGTGCAGGACATGGATTGCGACTTTTTCGTATTCAGCGGTCATAAGATGTACGGTCCCACAGGCATCGGTGTGCTATACGGCAAGGAGGAATGGCTCGACCGTATGCCACCCTATCAGGGCGGCGGCGAGATGATAAGCACAGTGACATTTGAAAAGACCACCTTTGAGCGTCTGCCGCTAAAGTTTGAGGCAGGCACTCCCGATTATATCGCCACCCACGGACTTGCCACTGCAATTAACTATATACAATCGTTGGGGCTTGACAATATCTCTGCCCATGAGCGCAGCCTCACCAACTACTGCATGGAGCAGATGCGAGGCATCGACGGCATGCGCCTGATAGGCACGGCAAAGAACAAGGATGCCGTGGTGAGCTTCCTTGTAGGCGACATCCATCATCTTGACATGGGCACCCTACTCGACCGTCTCGGCATAGCCGTGCGCACCGGTCACCATTGCGCCCAGCCGCTTATGGACCGCCTCGGCATACAAGGCACAGTAAGGGCATCGTTTGCACTCTACAACACCAAGGAAGAAGTTGACGCACTCGTAGCTGACATCAGCCGAGTGGCGAAGATGTTTTAGGAAATGAAGAATGAAGAGTGAAGAATGAAGAATGAAGTTCGATGAAGTCAATGAAGAATTATATATTTCCTCTTTTTCTCACTTGCTCCGCAAACTCCTTGGGAAATATTCCAAACTCTTTTTTAAAGCAGTTAGAGAAATGTTTCGGAGTGTTGTAGCCCACACGGGCAGAAAGGTCGCTGATGAGAATGTCGGGATTCGATTTCAGCATGCGCTGCGCCTCTTTCATTCTAATAGAGGTAATGAAGCCCACGATAGTCTGACCTGTCGTGGCTTTCACCTTATTATATAGAGTATATGAGCCAAGAACCATGTCACGGGCAAATGAGTCGCGGTCGTATTCAGTGTCGGCTAAATGCTGCAGCACAGTCTCTGTGGCTTTCTCAACAAACGCCTTGTCAGGGTCGCTGTAGTGAGCAGTATCCTCATTATTTGGCTCACTTAGGCTTTGCTCACTGGTGATTTTCTCGCGTATTTTCTTTCTGTTTGCAATCAAGGTGTCTATGCGCACAGTTAAATCCTCAAATTTGAAAGGCTTTGTTACGTATGCATCGGCACCTGTGGCGTAGCCCTCCGTCTTGTCCTCCTCTTTGTTCTTTGCCGTGAGTAGAATTATAGGCAATTGCCAGAAGCTCTTGTCTGCCTTGAGTTGCCTCGTCAGCTCAATGCCATCCATCACGGGCATCATAATGTCAGACACCACCAGGTCGAGCTGTTCTTTCATTATGATGTTCATCGCCTGCTTGCCGTTTTTGGCTGTCAGCACATGATAGTTCTTGCTGAGCATCTGATACATCACGCTCAACAGCTCCTCATTGTCTTCCACGATAAGAATCTTGCTCACGTTCTTCCGAATGAAGACAGAGGGGTGTGTTTTCTTATCCTGTCCATTTTCTTCCAGCACTGCCTGTCTGATGATCTGACTGTTAATCTGGCGGCTTACTCCAGTCTGGTCTATCTCCTGTGCGGAGTAGGTGCCTTTGTTAGTTGGGATGGTCACGGTAAATGTTGTACCTTCTCCTTCCGTACTCTCACATTTTATTTCGCCATGATGCAGTTTCACCAGGTCGTGAGTCAACGACAAGCCAATGCCTGTTCCTGTGATTTTCTGCTGACGGTAGTCACCGTCGAAGAACCTGGTATACAGATGCTTTATCTTCTCCTTCGACATTCCTATGCCATTGTCGCTGATGCTTATCACAGCATTGTCTTTCTCTTTTGTGAGCGCCAGCGTCACATTTCCTTCTTCCCTGCTATATTTTATGGCATTCGAGAGGAGGTTGATGAGGATTTTCTCCAATTTGTCAGTGTCAAACCATGCGGGATATTCTTTTTTCGGCACGTTTACCGTGAGACCTATCCCATGACGGACAGCCATTGGACGTATGTTCTCGCAGATGTTCTGAATGAAGGCTGTCAGGTTGCCCCTGCTTACTAAAAGCTTAAGCTGACCGGCTTGCGATTTCCTCACTTCCAAGATCTGCCTCAGAAGGCGTGTGGTGCGGTTGATGTTATGGTCAATCACCTGGAAATCCTCCTCATGCTGCGGCACCGATTCCTTCAGCTTGTATACCGTTGCAGATATAACGGTGAGAGGCGTTAGCAGCTCATGTGTGATATTTGTTAGGAACACTCCCATCTGCAGACGGTTTTTCGTTTTCAAATGTTCTTTATACCATTTTGCTATTGCAAATATACAGCCAATAAACAGCAAGGCATATATCACAAACGCCATGGTTGAGGCATACCACGGCGGAAGCACCTCGATGGTGATGCCGTGCGGAAGTTCCACCCATTGTCCATAGCCGTTGGAGCCCTTGACGTGAAGCCGGTAGGTTCCCGCCGGCAGGTTCTGGTAGATGACATGATGCTCCTCACCGTTTGTGTAGTGCCATTCCTCGTCATATCCGTCCAGCTTGTACTGATATTCATTTTTCTTTATGTCGCTATATGTGAGCAGAGAAAATTCCACGTCTATTTTTCTGATGCCGGCAGGTATCGTGAAATGGCGGCTGTAGCCGGGATTTTCTTTTGAGATATGTTTCTTAGTGACAGAGTCAAGCCTTGCAAAAGGCGTGTCGTCCACGCGCAAGTCCGTGATTACAAGATGATGTTTATGCCTGTTGGCGATATGGTGAAGCATGCTGGATTTGAATGAGAAAATATATTTATAACTTCCCATAAACATTTCATCGCCTAATCTGCAGTTTGAGTTTGGAAAGAACGCCAAGTCTTCCAGTCCGTCCTCTTTCCCAAAATAACGAATTTCCTCTGGCTTGGAGGTGTTCTTTCCCCATACTATATTTATCAGAGTATTGTCATTGGTAATCCAGAGGTTGCCCGTTTGGTCTTCCATGATAGACTGTGCTCCGTTGCCTTGGATATGATATTCCCGGTTCTTGGGCTCAAAACAGTCTTTCCCCTTATTATACAGCAAAATACCGCCGCTACCCGATATTGCCCAAAGCCTTCCCCTACTGTCCTCAAGGCATGCGGTCACATCATCTATTCCAAGATTACCATGTTGGGGGCTATACTGATGAAACCTGAGTGAATGTGGCTTTTGTGGCTGACCCGATATGCGGATTATGCCCTCATTTTCGGTGGAAAGCCATACGTTGCCTTGCCTGTCCTGACAGATATGGCGTATGTCAGCATTGCTGAAGTCCCGTTTGCCTTCTTTCATTTCCAATAAAATGCCTTTACAGTCAGGATATACGATACTCAGTCCGCTGCGTTGTCCTATCCACACCGTCTTGTCTCTTGACTCAAACAGGGTGTTGACGTAGTTGTCCTTTAGGTAGGACACGTTTTCGCACGAAATGTTATATGCATTCTGAAGCGGTTTCTTCACTATGACACCATAACTGTTACTGGCAAACTATATATCTCCGTTGCTTCTCTGAATGACGGAAGATATACAAGCGGACAGCACATCACGCGACAAGTCGGAAAATCCCGGTATTTGATGATTGTATAGTGTCTGTTGTGTGTTCCTGTTGTAGAAGGCTATGCCGCGCGGAGCCAACCCTATCCAGAAATTCATGCCGTCGTTGGTCAGCAGGGACCGTATATAATTGGTGTTGAGCCCCTGCTTGTTTACGTTCCAAATGTTGAAAGGAGAAAGCGTGGTGTAAGCCTGCAGCACCCCATTACTCTCTGTGGCAAGCCAGATGCGCCCTCCGTTGTCTGTAACCATGTCATTGGTAAACCTCATGTCACGCGTGCCTATTTTAGGATAATTTTTCCAAAGAGCTCCTTCCTCATTGGGATTGATGATGCTGACGCCATTCCGTGTACAAGCCCACAGGTTCTTGCTTACAGGATCCTCTATAATCTTATAATAGGTGTCAAAACAGTCATACGTGTATGGATACTGGTGTATCTCGGGCTGCCTCACGTTATCGGGATTGTCGATGCGCACCACTCCATATCCCCATGTTCCGACCCAAAGGCGATGCCGCTTGTCGAAGAAAAGGGAAAAAGCAGAGTTTAGTTTGTTGAATTTGGGATATTGCCTGAAAATGTAATTTTTCAGGTTGAAGCGCATGAGTCCCGTGTCCCAGGTACCAATTATAAGTTCTCCGTTTCTGTCCTCTAAGATTGCTTTTACCTCATAGCTGCCTATCTGCCTTTTATTACCTTCGGGTGTGATTGCCGTTGTTTTCTCGTTATATGTATGGAATGTGTCGGCTTGGGGCTGATAATACGACAAGCCTCCGTCCGTGCCCACCCATAGTGTTCCGTCTTTTGCGGTGTAGAGTGTATAGATAATGCGCTGGTTGTCATTGGGCAAATGGTAGGTTTTGAATATTCCCGTGCGTTTGTTCATCCTTACTATTCCGTCTCTGGTGCCCAACCAGAGGTTGTCTTGCTTATCTTCCTGAATGCAGAGTACCGTATTGTTGGGCAGGATGGCGGGAGAGTAGGCATCAGTACGGTAGGTTTTGAATGTATAGCCGTCATACGATTTCAGACCTTTGTTGGTGCCAAGCCACATCAGTCCGTCTTTGTCAAAGAAGATACAACAGATTCGTTCTGAAGGAGACGGTTCCACAGAAAGGGTTGTACGGTAAGGAAAATCCTGTGCTTGCACAAAGGTGTAGGCAAATATGAGGAATATTATCAGCTTTACTATTCTCATTTTCAGAAAATTTAGTTTTAGGGTACAAATTTAGTGATAATATTTGAGAAAAGTGAACTTTTTGTGCAGTTTTCACAAAATGTTCACTTATTTTCCCAAAATCTTCCTTGTTATTTAACTAAAAGATACGAATTTTGCAACCGAATGACAAATGACATGACTAACAAAAATAATAGAAATTGACAATATAAACAAAAACATAAAGTATTATGAAAACAAGAATTAACAAAGTTTTTTTGTTGGGGACTGCTGCATTGATGACAGCATGTTCAAGTACAGATTTGTACGATGCTGATTCCATAGAGCAGCAGACAAAGGCTGACTACGCCGCAAACTTCGCAAAAAAATATCCAAATGTGGATATGAACCAAAGTTGGGACTACAGCAGCAAGCAGCCTTACTACAGCCTGCCGGGCAGCAACGGCAACAAAGTCACGACACGCGCTACCGAGAATCCGTTCACCATTAGTGATTGGTATGAAGTGGACAACAACACACTGGACTGGATGAAGGAAGAACTGGTTGAAGAAAAAAATAACAGCGCCAAGGGCAAGGCTTTCTATATGACTGTGCCTGATAACGACTTCACCATTGTACCCATATATCAGGGACATGCAGGCTCGTCGTATTGTCTTCATGTAGTAGTGGATGGCAAGGATTATAAAATATGGGATAAATCCCAGAACATTCAGGTTGGGAAAAAACAGCAAGGGAATATATCTTGGACTGACCTTGTTGGAGATGACAATACAATGAATGTTGATGCAGTCCGCAGCAAGGAAATAAAATTTTCAGGACTTACCCCAGGTGCCAAGATGTATTTTGAATTGGAGATAACCAGAGGATTAGGAGGTTATAATAAGACAGGCACCAAACAGTCGTCTATGAACCACATGATGCTCGCATTGCAGGATGTACCACGTCCCAACAATATTTCCGAAGAGAAAGAGGTGATGATTGTTGGATGTGAGGCTGCAAACCTTGAAAAATCAGACTGGGATTACAACGACATGGTATTGCTGGTTTATGGCAGCCCCGAAATGCCGAAGCCAGAGGAGATTAAGGAAGGCGATCCAGTGGAGACGGTGACCACCGTGCGCTATATGATTGAGGACCTCGGAGCCACCGACGACTTCGACTTCAACGACATCGTGGTTGACGTATCCAACATCGAGACCAAAACCCCAGTATATACCAATGGCAAGCTTTCGTGGAAGGATGTTTCCATTCGCCAGGAAGCCGTTGTCCGTCATCTCGGCGGTACTCTGCCATTCAAGTTGAAGATTGGCGACACAGAGATTCCTGAGATGGGTGGTAAGTCTACATTCCAGACAAGTCCTGATACAAAGTACGATATCACAGGCTGGAATATGAACAGTCACAACATCAAGGTTGAGGTGCGCCAAATGGGTAACGACAAGGTCTACAACAATGTAGTGTTCCCGAAAGCCGGCGAAGCTCCTATGATTATCGCCGTTGACCCAGATCAGGAATGGATGGCGGAGCGCACGATGGTTCCAGAAAATTGGTTCTACGTTCCTCAGCAGTGACGGCATATAAGACACTGTAAGGGCATCGTTTGCCCTATACAACACCAAAAAAGAAGTTATACACTCGTGGCTGGCATCAGCCGGGTGACGAAGATGTTCTGAAAATGAAGAATGAAGAGTGAAGAATGAAGAATCTTTTTGAAGTAGCTATTAGGTTCATTAGCCCTATAATATGGCGTCGCCCATTCTTCACTCTTCATTCTTCACTCTTCATTTAATTACCACTTTTCTGTTTCCGTTAATATATATTCCCTGTTTTGTTGGTTTCTCGATTCTGTTCCCGTTGAGGGTAAACCATTTGTCTGCGGCAATTTTATTTTTGGTTATGGCGCTGATGCCTGCAGCGCCATCAAGAAAATTTTTCATCTCATACAAGGCTGGCATTGCTTTTCCTGTGTTGCTGTTGAACAGAGGGGCATACCACCAGCCTTCCATTTTGGTTGTTTCCCACGGATATGCATTATATTCCATCCACCACCAGAACAGCCCGTTCACGTTCTTGTGGCTGTTGAGCATTGTTATCAGGTCTTTTGTGAATTTCTCCTGTCCTGCTTCAGAATACGGATATGTGTCGCTGAAATCATATTCTTTTTCAGTAGGAACCCACGAATAGCTGTAACCCACTTCCACAATCATTATTTTCTTGTCGGGATAATCCTTTTCCAAAGAATTAATGGCACTGTTGAGCGTTGCAATAGTATTATGCCAAATAGGATAATAGCTCAACCCAATGATGTCGTAGTCCACATTGGCACTCTTCATCTTGTCATAGAAGTATTTCTGCTCATTGGGCTTGGCTGTTCTCTCTGTATGCAGTATTATCTTAGCCTCGGGACACACTTCACGGCAAGCCTTGCCTGCATTCTTAAGCAGGTTGGTGAAACGGTCCCAGTTGGCGGCATCAGCGTTGGGGTAACACTTTTTAAAGGTGTTGGTGTTGGCGTCGGCATTGGCAGATCCCCACAACATACCATAACTTATTTCATTGCCGGTCTGTATGAAGTCGGGCTTTGCGCCAGCCTCCGTCATCTGCTGCAACACGTCTTTTGTGTAGTCATAGATTTTCTGCACAAGCTGTTCGTCGTTGAGATTCTCCCACGCCTTCGGGGTCCACTGCTTTGCGGGGTCAGCCCACGTGTCGCTGTAATGGAAATCGAGCATCAGACTCATTCCCGCATCCTTGATACGTTTACCGAGAGCCTTCACATAGTCGAGGGTCTGACAGCAGTTAGGGTCGTTGTTTGGAAAATCAGACGGATTTACAAACAGCCTGACACGCATGGCGTTCATCTTCTCCTGCTTGAAGAAGTCGAACAGCGACGTGATTGGTTTTCCATCCTTATCAAGGTAGGTTGAATTTGACTTCTCGTTGGTAGGCAGCAGCGAAATGTCGCCGCCAAGATACTTCTGCGCCTGCGATTCTGTAGCGAAAGTGCATAATGCGGCAATAACCAGTGATTTTAACAGATTCATTTTTTAGTTATTAGTTTGTATTTTTTAGTTTTTATTTATGTATTTGCGCCATTTGTCGATTAGGGCGGCGAAATCCTCGGGCCACTCACTGTCGAAATCCATCTGCTCTTTGGTTATAGGATGTACAAACCCGAGAGTCTTGGCATGCAGAGCCTGACGCGGACACAACTTGAAGCAGTTCTGAACAAACTGACGGTAGGAGCCTGTACGCTCGCCGCGCAGAATCTCCATGCCGCCATAGCGCTCGTCACAAAACAGCGGATGACCGATGTGCTTCATGTGGGCACGTATCTGGTGGGTGCGTCCCGTCTCAAGTATGCACTCCACAAGGGTGACATATCCATAGCGCTCCAGCACACGGTAGTGAGTCACTGCCGGCTTGCCCTCGGCACTGCCTGCAGGCAGCACGGTCATGCGCAGACGATCCTTAGGGTCGCGTGCTATGTTACCCTCTATCGTTCCCGTGTCCTCCGTAAAGTTTCCCCATACCAGGGCGTTATACGAGCGGTGAGTGGTCTTGTTGAAAAACTGTGCTCCCAGCTCCTTTTTTGCCTCAGGAGTCTTTGCCACCACAAGCAGTCCGCTTGTGTCTTTGTCTATTCGGTGCACCAGTCCCACCTCAGGGTCGTTGGGATCGTAGCTTTCAAGGTCGCGCAGATAATAGGCAATGGCGTTCACCAGTGTTCCCGTGAAGTTGCCGCATCCCGGATGCACCACCATGCCCGCCTCCTTATTGATTACCATCAGTTCCTTGTCCTCATAGACAATACTCAGCGGAATGTCCTCAGCCACTATCGAAGTGTCGTGATGCGGACGGTCGAGCATCAGCGTTATCACATCGCCTGGACGCACCTTATAATTGCTCTTCACCGGCTTGCCGTTGGCATGAATGAATCCTGCATCTGCGGCAGTCTGTATGCGGTTACGGCTTGAATGGGGCATTTTCTCCGCCATCCACTTGTCGATGCGCACAGCCACCTGTCCGGCATCTGCCACAAACCTGTAGTGCTCGTAAAGCTCTATTTCGTCGTTGTCGTATTCCATATAATAATATAATAAGGTGTAAATCCGCCTGATTATTCCGGTCCCGTCACCACTTCAAAGTCGTCAGCACCACCGCCGGTGTTATCACCGTCATTATATTCGCCTACAGTCTCGTCCTCTGTTGGATATTCCGAATCCACATAATTCAGGTCATCATAACTGTTGTCGTATGCTCCATTGCCAAGCTTCAGCATCACGGGATAGTCAGTGGATATACGGTCGCCGGCGGCAACATCCCTGCCACGGCTCACCAGTCCCAGCACCCAGTCTTTCTCACCCGCCACATAGCGAGGCTCAAGCAGTCGGAATCCCAGAGCCGTGAGCTTTGCCTCAGCCTCGCGGCGGCTGCAGTTGTCAATAATGTCGGGCACGCTCACAGTTGGCGACGACGGTGAATTGACAGTCACATATATTGTGCGCCCCTGCTTCACCTTCGTGCCGTAGCCCGGTGTCTGCGCCAGAATGCAGTTGGCGGGCATACGCTTGTTGTAGCCCGAATCGCTCACCTCAATGTACAGTCCGTCCATCTCCAGCAGGCTCTGTGCCTTGCTGAAGTCCATATTCGTGATATTGGGCACTGGTATTCCCTCGTCGTGGCGGGTATATATTTCAAGTCCGTATTTTACTCCCATTGCCAGCAGCACTATCACCACTGCCATTGCCAGCAGGTTGCCCCATAGGTACAGGCTGGCAAACTTACGGAAAAAGTCTTTCGCTTTCATGACTGTCATAGACTGTTTTTAAAACATCAAAGGGCATAAGCGTTGTGACGCCTATGCCCCCGATGTCTTACGGTTAACCTCCATAGCGGATTACTTTCCGTGATGCTCGTCTGATACGGTCAACTTCTTGCGGCCCTTGGCACGGCGTGCAGCCAATACTCTACGGCCATTCTTTGTTGCCATTCTCTCGCGGAAGCCGTGCTTGTTAGCCCTTCTTCTGTTGTGTGGCTGGAATGTTCTTTTCATTGCTTTAATCTATTTTATTGTTATAATTTCACCAAATTTGGCTGCAAAATTACTCATATTTTTCGAAATAACCAAGAAAAAGAAGAATTTTAGCAAAAATATTTATGTTTTTTACAGAAAAAAGCGTAACTTTGCACCGGATTTCAGTGTACATCACCGATTTTGACCGAATTTTCATCAAGGTAAAATAAAATTTATATAACATTTATGATTAACTCACAAGACATTAAAAACGGAACTTGCATCCGCATGGACGGCAAGTTGTATTTCGTTGTTGAATTCCTGCACGTAAAGCCAGGTAAGGGTAACACTTTCATGCGTACAAAGCTGAAGAACGTTGTAAACGGTCTCGTTGTCGAGAAGCGTTTCAACATCGGCGAGAAGCTTGAGGATGTCCGCGTTGAGCGTCGTCCGTATGTTTACAGCTATAAGGACGGTGACGACTTCATCTTCATGAATCAGGAGACATTCGACCAGATTCCTATTGCAAAGGAGCTGGTTAACGGCATCGAGTATATGAAGGACGGCGACGAGGTGACAGTGGTAAGCGATGCTTCCACCGACACTGTGCTCTTTGCCGAAATGCCGGTGAAGACCGTGCTCCGCATCACCTACTGCGAGCCAGGACTCAAGGGCGACACAGCCACTAACGCCACAAAACCTGCAACTGTTGAGACAGCCATGGGCGAGATTACAGTGCGCGTGCCTCTGTTCATCAACGAGGGTGAGCTTATTGAGGTTGACACCCGCGACGGCTCATACGTTAACCGTATTAAGGAGTAAATGAAAATGAAGAGTGAAGAATTCTTCATTTAAAAATTATGAATTATTCAATAATAGTTCCCGTTTACAACCGCCCCGATGAGGTGGACGAACTGCTTGAAAGCCTGACACGTCAGACTTTCAAGCAGTTTGAGGTTATTATTGTGGAGGACGGTTCTAAAAACGACTGCCGCAGCGTGGTGGAGAAATACTCCGGCGCGCTCGACATACATTATTATTATAAGGACAATTCCGGTCCCGGACAAAGCCGCAACTATGGTGCCGGGCGTGCCAAGGGCGACTATCTCATAGTGCTCGACAGCGACGTTGTGCTGCCCGAAGGCTATCTGCAGGCTGTGGAAGATGAGCTTAAAGCCAATCCATGCGATGCCTTCGGAGGTCCCGACAGCGCCCATCACTCATTCACCGACGTACAGAAAGCCATAAGCTACTCCATGACCAGCTTTTTCACCACCGGCGGCATACGTGGCGGAAAAAAGAAGCTTGACAAGTTCTATCCGCGGTCGTTCAACATGGGCATACGCCGCGACATATATCAGCAACTTGGCGGATTCTCAAAGATGCGCTTCGGCGAGGACATCGACTTCAGCATCCGCATATTCAAGGCTGGCTGCTCATGCCGCCTGTTTCCCGAAGCATGGGTATGGCACAAGCGCCGCACCGACATGCGCAAGTTTTTCCGTCAGGTCTACAACAGCGGCATTGCACGCATCAACCTTCACAAGCGCCATCCAGGCTCAATGAAACTGGTGCATCTGCTGCCAATGGTGTTCACCGTGGGAGTGATTTGCATGATACTTGTCTCGGCAGTGGGACGAGTGCTGATGGAATACGACAACGTGGACCGCTGGTACTGGCTGTGTGCCGCGCCGTGGCTGCCTATAATCGCCTACTGCCTGTTGATATTCATTGACAGCAGCCTGCAGAACCGCAGCGTCAAAATAGGACTGCTCAGTATCGCAGCCGCCTTTACTCAGCTGATGGGCTACGGCTTCGGATTCATTGAGGCGTGGTGGAAACGTTGCGTGCTCGGCAAAGACGAGTTTCAGGCATTCGAGAAGACTTTTTATAAGTAAATGTTCATCTGAACATCCACTTCACATTAGTTAAGAAAATCACTTTGGGGACTTTCTGTCAATGTTGTGTTAAGACATTTTAACTTAATGACACAATCACCTGACTCTTGTCCTTACAATCAGCATATTCAAATAACGTCCCTACGTCACACCCCGTACCCCGCAGAACGCCCATAAACAAAGGGATTGCACGGGGTGTGACCTGGGGAAAAGGTCACGCCCTACGTCCTACCCTGTGCATAATGAGAATTTTGTAGTGTCTACTTATTCAGTTAATAAAGAGAAAAAGTGTCTATTTAAATCAGAAAAAGCACCAGAGAAACGCATAAATCTATGGCTATAAGTTTTAGTTATACGGCTATAAGTTTTAGCTATATATCTACAACTTATAGTTATGTAGCTAAAACTTATAGTTATAAAATTTTGCGGAATAATATCGCCTTAAATAGTAAAGCCACATACATTATATATTTAATGGGATAAAAAGTCTCATGGGAAATAGTTGGAGATGAATAAGTCGGAGTGGAACCAAAAGTCGGGGTGGAACATGGGGTGCCACGTAGGGTGGGACTTCCACAACGAGGTCCCACCCTCAAGCCCCCTTTGTTTATAGGCGTTTCAAGGGGTAGGGTGTGACGTGTAGGACATTGCTAAAAGTTTCTCCGCAACAGGTCTCACTTCATCCATTATCTGCATGCAGCGTTGGCGGCTCATCCTTATGTTGGTTCCTACCACTAAGAGGTCTTCATCTGTTGGTAAACCATTATAGTTTACAGTTGTGGCATGCTGCCCAAGCGTGTTGTCGTTTGTCAGGTCGTAGGCAGGCGCAAGCGTCCAGTGTCCGTCGCGCCATATAAAGCTGAAGTTTCGGGCATGGTCGTCATAGTTCTTCGCATAAACGTTGAATGCCATCCTGCGGAACTGCTGTTCCACAGCGTCGGGCGACTGAGTGAGGTAGCCTGTGAGTTGCAGCAGACTGTGATAATCCATTTTGGGCGGTGTTATAGGCTCGTTGAGCAGTGCGCTGGCTGTAGCCACATGCAAACGCTCGCCATTATCGATGTCAAAGCGCCGCACCGCAAAGTATTTGCCCTCTAACAGTTTGAAGTCAGGCACGTCGATGCCACAATTCTGCGCCGCCAGATTATATTGATATTCAATCTCTCCGATATTTATCGGGTCGTAAATATGGCGGAACTTCACGAGCCAGTGCCCGCTCTCATCGCTGTATAGCCCTTTGGGACGTGCACCGCCGGAGTTTCCGCTGTATGAGTATAGCAGTCCGGCATATTCGTCAGTATGTTCCGACAATACTTGCAGAGCCATTTGCTGCATATCGTCAAGTTTCGCAGGTTTGTTGTCTTCAGTAACTTTTGTTTCAGGCACATAACAGAGAGCTCCCATACCCGAACACCCCACAATGCTCAATCTCTGAACGGGCGTGAGCGATTTATAGTCTACGCCATGCTTTGCAAGCATTTTCTGGAGCATGTATTCCCCATATCCGCCGGGAACACTGTCTTCAAAAACTCCGAAATTGCCGTTGAAAGGCATATAGTCGGCAACGAACACGCCAGTTTTCAGTGGCAGGTGCAGCGGTGATATGGAAAAACCGTCACGCAGCCAGTCTTTGGAGTATTCAAACATACAGCATGATTTGTCACCCATGGACAGCGTCCCCACTTTGGTGCCGTGAAACATCACGTTTACACTCTGAATATTTTTTATCATACGCCACGTTTACGGTTTTTGTTTTTGTTTATCTCAAGCAACTCTTCCATAGTGTCGTACTTTGGAGAGGAAAGCAGCCCCATTATTTCCTCCGAATAGCCCAACGCTTTGGCTATCCTTACGTAGGATTCCAAGGAAATGGAGTGCTTCAACTCAAAACGCTGGATTGACGATGATGGCACTCCGCTCATTTCCGACAGGGTCTTAAGCGATATTTTACGCTCCAGTCTTCGCGTCTTCACATTCTCTGCCAAGCGCTGCATTGTGATATGCAGGGGATAGGGGTCGAATACATATTTATTATACATCGTATATTATGCGTTAAACTTGATTTTTCGATTTAAGACATCATATATTATGTGCAAAGTTACTAATAATTTCTGACATTAGCAAATCTTTTCCTTTATTTTTGCTCCCATCCACAAGAAAAACATATAAATAACAGTAAAGTGAACATGTTAAACACATTATTTTTGCAGAAAAATTTGGCGGTTACAGATAATAATACTATTTTTGCAGAAAAATTAATCTATTATGACTAAACAAACATTTAACACAATTATCTTTTGTCTGTTTATGGCTCTGACCGCATCGGCACAAAGCCAGCGGGAGAAGACCGAGAGAAACGGCAAAAGGGCGAAATATGAATTTAAGCGCAACCTGCCTGTATATGCAGACTCGCTGATTGCCGACCTGAACTATCCGCTGGCATGGGAGAACAGCGGGATAAAGAATTTTGATGAATGGAAAAAGGTGGCGCGACAAAAGGTGTTCGACTGTATGCTCACACCGCCGCCACCTCCTGCCAACGGCTACGACGTGAAGGTGATTTGCGAGGAACAGCGCAACGGTTACCGCGCACGGAAGATAGAAATAAGGCTGTCGCGCTACTACACCGTACCTGCATACGTACTCATACCCGACGGCAAAGGTCCGTTCCCTGCCGTAAACGCCCTGCACGACCATGGCGGTCATTTGTTTATAGGCAAGGAAAAAATGATCCGTCCGCTTGCTTGCGAGGACTCAACGGTGATAAAGGATGCTGAGGAGTGGGCAGCCCTGTATGAGGGACAGTTTGTTGGCGACTATCTGGCACAGCACGGCTACGTGGTGTTCTCTGCCGATGCTCCCATGTGGGGAGAGCGCGGACAGATGGAAGGAGCACGGCGCGACCGCTACGACATGATAGCCGGCAACATGATGATGTATGGCATTGACCTCAGCGCATATATGACCTACGACGACATTGCCGGCACAGAGTTTCTTGCCTCAATGCCCGAGGTTGACCCGCAGCGGATAGGCTGCACGGGATGCTCAATGGGAGCATACAGAGCGTGGATGCTCTCTGCCCTGTCCGACCGCATAAAGGTGGGCACGGCAATATGCTGGATGGTGACTGCCGATGAACAGATGTCGTTTAAGTACAAGCGCACCGAGAACGGAGGCTTTGCCAACTGTTTCCCTGGACTGCGACGATGGATGGACTATCCGCACACCGCCTCGCTGGCGTGCCCAAAGCCAATGCTGTTTATCAACGGAACACAAGACAAGCTGTTTCCTATCCCCGGTGTTGAAAAGGCTTTCAAGACAATGCACCAGACATGGAGAAGTCAGGGAGCAGATGACAAGCTAGAAACGGAGATATGGGACATTCCTCACAGTTGTCCGCTGAAAGCGCAGGAGCGCATACTGGAATTTTTCAAGAAACATCTATAAAAAAATGCCAAAACTAAACATCAACCAATGGGCGGAGGAAGACCGCCCGCGCGAAAAGCTAATAGCCATGGGAGCACAGGCTCTAAGCAGTGCCGAACTGCTTGCCATACTCATTGGCAGCGGCTCGACCGACGAGAGTGCCGTGAGTCTGATGCAGCGTGTGCTTAACGACTGCGGCAACAACCTGAACACTCTCGGCAAGATGACAATTCAGGAACTTACCGCACAGAAGTACAAGGGCATGGGACCTGCCAAGGCAGTGACAATACTTGCCGCTTGTGAGTTGGGCAAACGCCGCGCCGCAGAAAAGGTGGAAGACCGTCCCACGCTCAACAGCGCACAAACAATATATGAGTATATGCACCCCATAATGCAGGATTTCGACACCGAACATGCCTGGGTGCTGCTCATGAATCATGCCTTCAAGCTGATATCTGCCAAGCAGATAAGCCACGGCGGACTGACTGAGACCGCCGTAGACGTGAGAGTAATCCTAAAGGAGGCTCTGCTCCACAACGCCACCGTGGTTGCCATTGTACACAATCATCCCAGCGGCAATGCCTTTCCAAGCTCTTTTGACAACCAGCTTACCCAGCAGGTGAAAAAGGCATGCGACATTATGCGCATACACTTTGCCGACCATGTGATTGTGACCGACGGCAAATACTATTCATATCAAGAAGAGGGAAAGATTTAGGACAATACGCTAATCCGGAGTCTGTGCAGAGCGCAATGCCTGCAGATATATAGCCTTGGGACGCGGACCGTATTTATTATAGTCATCGATAAACATTTCCTTTTTTCCTGCCAGCATGTCGCTGCACAGCAGATAGTCGAGAGCAACGGTATTCTTAGGGTTGGCATCGAGCAGATTGGTAAGTATGGTGTGACAGTCGTCACCCATCACTATACTGTCGGCTGTGTTTACAAACTGTGCCTTATCTGCTATTTCCGCCTTTACCTTTGGGGTCTGTGTGGCAGGAATATGATTCTGTGCCCACCTGTGATATACAATGGTTTTGTCGAGTATGCGCAGGAATTTCATTGCAGCGGCAGTGTCACCGCTCACAAGATTAGCCTCAGCCAGCCGTTTCAGATAGCGCGAGTTGCGGGCTTGCGGCGAGAAAACCATTGCCATCATGGCTGCACGCTCGGTCATTGTCATGTCGCCTATGGTGTAGTACAGCTCGTTCATCAGATTGATGGCTGTCATAGGCGATTTCTCGTTTATGGTTACGAAAGTGCCGAGCTCAGGCTTCTGCGGCATGGTCATCACATCGGTGAGCCTGCCTTGCCGGGCGTATGCCATACAGCGCAATATCTGCATCTGCTCCGACGGTGCCGCAGTATTCTCCACCATTTGTATCACATTGTTGTATCTGCCGAAGTAAAACTCATTGTCTACAGCCAGATAACGCTCCAGTTCACGGTTGGGCATCTTCAGCTTGCCTATACCGGGGTAGGTGAGTGCGCCTTCTGCCAACAGCGGACAGCAATGGCGTATGCCCAGTATAGCCACCGCGCATATCACCGGCAAGGCAACAACCGCAGCATATTGCACAACTTTCTGCCTCATCATGAGCATAACGGCGAGCCTCATCAGAAGCAGCGCATGGAATATCCACAGCCCGTAGCCGCACAGCCAATAAACCACTGGCGACAGCAACAGGGCAATAAGCACGGCATAATAGCGGCAGCGGTTGAGCAATGCCGAGAAAACAAGATATATGGCGAATGCTATTATCATGGCATACAGGGATGACAGGCGGTGCATGAAATAAAACGAGCTTACGGCTTCATAGCTCATCAGCGCCACCGACAGCAATGTTGCCGCCAACACCCCTGTGCCAACACGCCGCAGCGACAGCAGGGCGAGTGTTCCGAGAACAGCCAACGACACACCGAGTATTGCCGCTCCTGCATACAGATAATAATAGAACTGTGTGAGGAAATCGCCAATGAGGCATGCCATCCATGCCGGATATTTAAAATAGTCTGCCAGATAGTCGCCCGAGAGCACAAACACCATGTTCTGCTCTTTATAGAAAAAGAGGTTGGGCAGCTGTGTCTGGAAATATACCGTCCACGCCACTGCCGTTATCATTATTGCCGTCAATGCGGCCGCATATCTTTGTCTGTTGGTCATAAGCATGTTTTCTTATTCTATGGGTTTGATTTCCTTTTCCACATCCCCTATCCCGAATGTCACCCTTCCGTTGATAAGTTCAGGAATGTTGAACGACTTCAGGCAGTTGTCATAGAAATGCGAATTTTCCTGCGGCAGCACAAAAGGCTTATGGGGCTGTCCTTTCCTGTCGATATAGCAGAAATAGGGCTTGCCGTACAGTCCGTCGTCGCGCTTACTTGCAAAGCACAGCCAACGGCTGTTGTGCGACCAGCTGTGATAGGTGTCCGACTTGTCGGAGTTGGCTGCCGTGAGGGGCTTTGTCTGCATGGTTTCAAGATTGAGCATCCACAGGTCGGTCTCAGGGTGCCATATAGGGAATGTGCCGTAGTCGGCAACGGTGTACACAAGGTATTTGCCGTCGGGCGATATTCGAGGATGACACACGGAAGTGCCCGTTATGCATGCGTTTACGATTGTATCAGCCTTCGTGCCAATGGCTCCCGTGGCATCGTTGAATGCTATGCGGCACAGGCTGTATCGCAGGGGTCTTATTTCTGAAGGATTTGTCAGAGCCGGTGCCGTGCAGTAATAAAGATATTTGCCGTCGGGCGATATCGTCGGGAATGTCTCCAGCCGTGTGGTGTCGCTGAGCAGCGGCGACGAATATACCTTGCCGGTGTGCAGGTCGGTCACGAATATGTCTGACATTGTGTCGAACACTTCAAGACGCTTCTTTGGCACGGCATGGAATGCCGGAATAATCTTGTTTGTTGAGAATGCCATGTAGCGTCCCGACGGCGAGAAGGCGAAATATACGCTCGGATTGCCGTTGCCCTGAAGATTCAGTTTCTTTATTTCTCCGTCTTTGTTGAGTATCATGCCGCCGTCCTTGCCACGCACATACATGGCTGTGAGGTCGGGACGCCCTCCACCGCTTATATGGCAGTTCATGCACCTCCGTCCCACAACATTGCAGTGGCTCAGCGCCCGTGTGTCGAAATTCTCCACGCACCGCTCCTCTATCTGCAGTTGTCCGAACACCTCATAGTCGGGCTCAATAAGCCTGTAGGTGATATGGCTGTCGATGCTGTCTGCCACCACCGTCCACGTAAACGGGCGATAGGCGGTCCATCTGTCATCATATCCCACCTTAACAGTCACCTTTATCTGTTTGCCTGCATTCCTGGCAAGCAACTCCTTCCAGTCGTCAATGTCTATGGTCACGGCGTTACTGCTGCTTTCTGCCAGCAGCTCTCCGTCGGCAAACACCCTGACATCCTTTGCCAACGGGTCGCGTACAAGAAAGTTTAGTGGCGCGATGTTCACGGGCACAGTAATGTTGGTATAGTCGGGATATATTGGCGCTTCCTTGTCCACTGCCGTCTCCTGCCTTTTGTCGCAAGCCGTGATGAGCAATGCCGTCACTGCATATAGAAATAGTCTTACCGTGTTTGTCATCTTACTGATATTTCTGTGCGTTTGTCTGAGAGTATGTCTTTGGCAGTCTTGCGGCTGTCAAGCTCCACGGGCTTTGATGTGAAGTCGGGAGTGTTGAATGAATACAGGGACGACGTGTAGTAGTCCTTTGGATTCTTCTGCGGCAGCAGAAATGCCTTGGTGGCTTTGCCGTGGTCGTCGATGCACGAGAGATATAGATGCGAGTACAGTCCGTCGTGCCGGCGGCTGGTGAACACAAACCAGTGTGAGCCTATGCTCCAATTGTGATAGCTGTCGGCATCCCGGCTGTTGGCAGCTGTCAGCGGCATTGCCTTCATTGTCCTCAGGTCGAGCAGATACAAGTCGCTTTCCTTATGCCATATTGAGAAATAGCCGTAGTCAGCCTGTGTGAACATAATATAGCGTCCGTCGTAGGATGGTCGGGGCCATGTCACGCTCTTGCCTTTTTCCACGGCATTATATATGGTATCTGCTTTATTGCCATAGCTGCCTGTTGCAGGATCGAAGGCTATGCGGCACAGGTTATACTTCTCGTCCTTGAAGTGCAGGGGGTATTCCTGTTGAAGACATGTGAGATAGTAAAGGGTTTTACCGTCGGCAGAGAACACGGGTGAGTTTTCCGAATACAGCTTGGTGGAGAGGAGCGTGTCGGTAATCAGCTCGTGTTTCTCCACGTCATACACAAACACATCGGATGACAGGTCGAACACCTCTACCCTTTCATTCTTCACAACATGGAATCCTTGCCGTGTCTGGTTGGTGGAGAAAGCACAATACTTGCCCGAGGGATGCCAGTAGGGATAAACCATTGAGCCTCCGATTGAGTCGTTGGTGGCTTTCAACAGCTCCACGGCATCACCGTTCTTTACAAGCGTTGCCCCATGGTCGCCTCGTATGTGGAACACAAAACGGTCGGGATTGGTGCGGCACGAAGTGTGGCAGTTTACACACATTCCCGGCACTTGGGTGTTTTCGATGATGGCACGCTCGTCGAAGTTGTCAAGACGGCGCTCATACAATCCCATGTGACTGTACACCTCATATCCCGGCGCAATGCGGCGGTAGGTCAGTCCATAGTCGCTCATGTCATAGCGGCTCACATCCATGGTAAAGTCCTTGTATCTTGTCCATTCGCCGCCGTTCTTGGCGCATACCGAGAACGTTAGTCTGCCGCCCTTGTTCTGGCTCAGCAATGCGTGCCACTCGTCAAGGTCAAAGTCGGCATAGTCGCCCTGCACGTGCATCTCGCCTCCTTTGCTGCCCTTTACCGTGACATCCATCTTGTCGGCATCATCCGCCATCGAGAAGTTCATAGGCGCAATAGTGGCAGGAACTGTAACTCCAACATAGTCGGGAAAAATTGCCGGCTGTCTGTCGGTAACCGCCGCATTATCCACAGCCTCGGTGCATGATACCGACATAACCGCCGTCATCAGACCACACATTATTATATATATAGATTTTCTCATAATTCGTTTTAAAATGTTCAACGAAGGGAGTTTCATCATTATCTCCCCTGCAAATATCTCCATGTTGCCGACCCGCGGTATCTCTCCACCTGTTGTGGCGGGAGCTGACCGCGCTGTGCATACGCCAAGGCTACAGCCTCCTGACACACCGCCGGTGAATATTTAACTATTGACTGCACATATCCGTAGTAGTTCATAAATGTCGGCAGGTCACGGTTGAGCAACGGGAACATCAGCAGATACTGTATAGCCACCATATTGTCTTTATTGTGCATCACGAGCTGTCCACAGATTTTGTCAAGCTCCTTGTCGCTAAACAGGAAATCATCGGCAAGACGCACACGGCGCAGATAGCCATACACACGGTCGGAGTCTATGAGCTTAGGATTGTGTATCATCTCAATACGTTTTTTCGCCCATTGACGATAGTACATCGTCTTTGAGAGCATGGTGAGGTATTTCTCAGCCACGCTGTATTCACCGTTAATAAGGTTTGTCTCTGCAAGACGTCTTATCGCCCTTACACTCTTGTTGAAATTCGGTATCGCCTCCATTGCCTCAAAGGCATAGCGCTGCGACGTGTTTACAAGACCGAGATAGAAGTAGGCATCGCCAGTGAGCAATGTGGTGGAGAAATTTCTCTCAAACTCAGGCAACAAGCCTTCGGCACCATGCTGATAGAACTGAAAACAACGGTCGCCAAGCTCTCCCTTCATGGCAAGGGCAAGATTTGTGGCACACACGCTCATGGGCAGGTCGGGCTGCTTCGCCTCCGACTTTGCCACAATGTCATCCCATCTCTGCATCCTCACCAGCCAGTCATATTCCATAAGGTCGTACTTTCTCTCATCATATCCCGTCGGGATTACAAACATAGCCGCCACAGCCACAAAAGCGAAAGCAAAACCTCCTGATGCCATCCAGCTTTTATGCTCTATTTTTCGTTTGCCTGTTCCGGTAGTTGAGAACATTGTATATGCGGCTCCTGCAACGGCAAGCACCAATGCAGTCACCCCAATGCCACCCAGCATATAGGGGTAGACATCCACCATCCTGTAATAGAACACGCCGGCATAGAGCCGCGACAAAGGATAAGGCACATATTGCGCCACAACCAGCACATGCACCATGGCATACATCACTCCAATCACTGTCACCACACATCCAGCAATCCACCGTCTGCTCTCCATATACACCAATATACAGGCATAAATCAAGGACATGAGCGCCAGTGGACCGCATATCCAATGCAATACGGGAAATCCAACAAGCGCATATATCATCCGTCCATACCATCCCGAAGGCACAAGCGTCATTGCCCCAAGCACCATTACAAGCGACACCACGTAGGCTGGCATGACACTCTCATCGCCCATCAGCCACCAAAGCATCAGCACGGGCAGCAACGACAGTACTTCCCTGTAAGGAAGTCCCTTCATAAGCCTCATCATCAACAACTGGATAGTTGCATATAATGCCGAAATGACAATGGCTCCGAGCGTAGGACTTATATAAAATTGTGTGAGAAACTCAGCAACGTATGCCGCCAATCCTCCGGGCACTGCGGCCCTTTGTGCAAAATAGCTCCAATCAAAGAGGAACATCTGGTACTGCTCCTGATACGCCATGGCATAAGGATGGCAGAATTTCCAAAAAAGAAATGCCCACAATGCAAGGAATGCTGTGATAATAATATGTATAATAGTTGATTTATGATTCATACTTCTGTATTTAGTTATCAGGGGTTCAATTTCCCCATTTTCAGTTATTCTTGTTTAATGGGTACAAAAGTACAAAAAAAAAGTGACCTGCCAAAGTTTTTGCCCCAAAAAAGGTGTGTTACAGCATCCATCCGCAATAAAATGTAATATTTCGACAAGTATGTGATACAAATCAAATAGTAATGTTCAGAAAAATGTGGTAATTTTGCAACCGAAATAATTAGTAAAACCATTAAAATTAACTGAAATGAGAAATCGACTACTATTTTTATCTGTAATGTTGCACTGCGTGTTCTATGGAGCTATGGCATCAAACGAGGACACACGGACAGCAGGAAGCCCCGACCCCAACTTCCAGATTTATCTTTGCTTCGGTCAGTCGAATATGGAGGGCAATGCCACTCCAGAGACTCAGGATTATGAGAATGTACCAGAGAGATTCCAGGTGATGGCTGCCGTTGACATGACCGACCCAAAGCGTGAGCGCGGCAAATGGTACACCGCCGTACCACCTCTCTGCCGTCAGGGAACAGGTCTTACGCCAGCCGACTATTTCGGCCGCACCATGGTGGAGAAACTGCCGGAGAATGTAAAGGTTGGAGTGGTGCATGTGGCAGTGGGCGGCACAAGCATCAAGGGATTTATGGAAGAACTGGTAGCCGACTATGTGGCTGGCGAGAAAGACTGGTTCAAGAACTTCATGTCAAATTATGACAACAATCCTTTCCGTAGGTTGGTTGAGACAGCTAAGAAGGCACAGCAGTTTGGCGTCATCAAGGGTATACTTATGCATCAGGGCGAGACTGACAACGGCAACCCTGAATGGCCCAACATGGTAAAGACGGTATATGAGCGTATTCTCAATGAGCTGAATCTCTCTGCCGACAATGTGCCACTGCTCGTGGGAGAGATGGTACAGCAGGACCAGGGCGGAAGCTGCTGGGGACAGAATGCCAACATCAACAATATACATAACGTGATTCCGACTGCCTATCCAATTTCGTCTAAGGACTGCAAACAGCGCGGCGACGGACTGCACTTCACCGCCGAAGGCTACCGCATCATAGGCAAACGCTATGCCGAGAAGATGCTTGAACTACTCAATTCACAAACGAGCATAAACGGTATACCAACAGGTAATACAGCAGGCAACAAGTGGTTTGACCTCAACGGGCGTCAGGTGGACGACTCTTTCAAGGGACTGGTTATCGATGTCACTTCCGGCAAAAAATATCTCAACAAATGATTTAACATTTATATATTAGAATAAAAATGAAACGACATTTATTACTTTCATGTCTGTACCTCGCTTGTACATTCATTGGAGCATCTGCTCAGCCAAGACAGATGCAGAGAGTTGAAGACCCTACGGGTTACAAGGACACTTACAAGGATTATTTTTCTATCGGAGTGGCATTAAATATCCGCAATGTAGCTTCGGCAGAGCAGATGGCTGTGGTGAAGAAAAACTTCAACAGCGTCACTGCTGAGAATGCCATGAAGCCAGGGGAGATTCATCCTAAGGAGGGAGTATGGAATTTTGGCGGTGCTGACAGCATTGCCAACTGGTGCCGTGAAAACGGCGTGAAGATGCGCGGACACTGTCTGGCATGGCATAGCCAGTTTTCCAACTGGATGTTTACCGACAAGAAGGGCAAGCCTGTAACCAAGGAAGTGTTCTATCAGCGTCTGCGCGACCATATACATACCGTGGTCAACCGCTACAAGGACGTTGTATATGCATGGGACGTGCTCAACGAGGCAATGGCCGACGGTGACGGCCGCCGTATGCCTTGGATGAAAGAGGAGCCAAGTCCATACCGCAAGACACAGATGATGGATCTCTGCGGTGAGGAGTTTATTGTGAAGGTGTTCCAGTTTGCCCGCGAGGCTGACCCTAATGTAGAGCTTTTCTATAATGACTACAACGCTGCACAGCCTGCAAAGCGCGACCGTATATATAATATGGTGAAGAAGATGAAGGAGGCAGGCGCACCAATCGACGGCATAGGTATGCAGGGACATTACAACATCTACGGTCCAAGTATGGAAGACTTTGAGGCTGCCATCGAGAAATATTCTACCATTGTTGACAAGATTCACATCACTGAGCTTGACCTCCGCACCAACAACGAGATGGGCGGACAACTGGAGTTCAGCAGAGGTAAGGAAGGCGAGGTGCCGCAGTACATTCAGACACTGCACGATGCCCAGTATGCCCGCCTGTTCAGAGTTATGCGCAAGCACAAGGATGTAATCAAGAACGTCACTTTCTGGAATCTCTCTGATGCTGACTCATGGATTGGCGCAAACAACTACCCTCTGCCCTTCGACAAGAACATCAATCCCAAGAAGGTGTATTACACCATCAAGAACTTCAACCCTGCTTTAGACAATGCTGTGGTGAAGGAGGATTTCCGTCCGTCGTCTCTCAACCAACCCGGACAGCAGTACCCAATGGTCAACTCACAGGGCTATGCACGCTTCCGTGTGGTGGCTCCCGATGCCAAGTCGGTAATCGTTAGTCTCGGTCTTGGCGGTACAGGAGGTACTGTGCTGCAGAAAGACAAGCAAGGCGTATGGGTTGGCACTACCGACGGTCCTATGGACCCAGGATTCCACTATTATCATCTCACCATTGACGGCGGTGTGGTCAACGACCCGGGAGCTAAGGACTATTACGGTTCAGTGCGCTGGGAAAGCGGTATCGAGATTCCCGCTCCCGACCAGGACTTCTTTGCCTACAAAGCTGTTCCACACGGACAGGTTGTAGAGGTTAACTTCCCCTCCAAGAACACTCCTGCCGACAATCCTCACTGGATAGGCGAGGGAGGTCCGAGAGCATTCGTATATCTGCCTCCCACATACGACGGCAAGAAGAAGTTCCCCGTGCTCTATCTGCAGCATGGATGGGGTGAGGACGAGACGGCATGGATGAATCAGGGCAGAGCCAACCTCATCATGGACAATATGATAGCCGAGGGCAAGTGTGAGCCGTTTATTATCGTCTGCACATACGGCATGACCAACGAGTGCCGTTGGGGACACATGCACGAGTTTGACTGGACAGTGTTCCAGCGTGTGCTCGTTGACGACCTTGTTCCATATATTGACAGCCATTTCAAGACAAAGGCAGAGAAACGTTACCGTGCGATGGCAGGACTGTCAATGGGCGGCATGGAAACAAAGATGTGTACACTTGCCTATCCCGAGGTATTCGGTTACTACGGCCTGCTCTCTGGCGGATCCTACGCTCCCGAGGACATTAAGAGCAAAGACCAGGTTAGGATGATATTCATAAGTTGCGGCAGCAAGGAGAATCCTGAGGGAGTAACCAAGGCAGTCGAGGCACTGCGTGCCGCCGGACACAATGCCCATAGCTATGTGTCAGAGGGCACTGCCCACGAGTTCCTTACATGGCGTCGCTCACTGAGGGAGATGGCACCTCTGCTTTTCAAATAAAATTAATATCCGTTTTATTATGAGAAAGATAATATTAGCCACTGCAATGCTTATGTCACTGACGGTTTCCGCACAGTCTGAAAAGACATGGCTGGACGTGGACTACGTGGGTGACGGAATAGAGGGGCACAAAATGGATATCCATGTGCCCGATGACGGCAAGGAGAGCCATAAGGTGATTGTGCTCATCTACGGAAGCGCATGGTTCAGCAACAATGCCAAGGCATCGGCTTTCCAGTCATACGGCAAGCAGCTGCTCGACGGCGGTTTTGCAGTGGTGAGCATCAACCACAGGGCAAGCACCGAGGCAAAGTTTCCCGCGCAGATTAACGATGTAAAGGCGGCAATCCGCTATGTGCGCGGCAATGCAGCAAAATATGGCTTTGACACTTCGTTCGTGGGTATCACAGGATTCTCTTCCGGCGGTCATCTCTCGTCACTTGCGGGAACAACCAACGGGGTAAAGACCAAGAAGTTTGGCAAGGTGAAAGTTGATATCGAAGGCTCGCTCGGTGCCTACACCAAGGAGAGCAGCCGTGTTGACGCCGTGGTTGACTTCTTCGGTCCTATTGACGTGAGCCGCATGGAGCGTTGCGAGACATACAAGGACGACAAGTCGCCAGAGGCTGTCCTGCTCGGATGCAGTCCGTCGCAGAACCCTGACCTCTCAAAGTCTCTCAACCCTATGTCATATATAGACAAGAACGACCCGAAGTTCCTCGTCATCCACGGCGATGCCGACCCCGTGGTGCCCTATTGCCAAAGTGAGTTCTTTGCCAAGGCTCTGAGTGACAAGGGTGTGCTTGAGGACTTTATCACCGTTCCTGGCGGCAATCACGGTCCCGTGACATTCAACGACTATACCTTCCAGCGCATGGTCAACTTCTTCCAGAAGCATGCAGGAATGCCCGAGACCAGACTGCCCAAGGCTTCTGTGCTGAACATCCGCCGTCAGGAATATCCCCGCATATTGGAGGACAACAGAGTGGAGTTCCGCATAAAGGCTCCCACAGCCCAAAAGGTTCAGATAGACCTCGGTCGCCTTTATGACATGAAGAAGGATGCCGATGGCTTTTGGACATGCACCACCGACCCTCAGACAGAAGGCTTCCATTACTATTTCCTCGTTGTTGACGGAGTGAAGGTTGCCGACCCATGCAGCGAGACATTCTACGGCTGCAGCATGATGTCAAGCGGGGTGGAGATTCCCTACCCTGCCGAAAAGCAGTCATGGTATGAGCTGAAAGCCGACGTGCCCCACGGACAGGTGGCACGCCTGCGCTACCAGTCCAAGGTTACCGGCAACTGGAAGAACATGTATGTATATACTCCTGCGGAATATGAGACCAGCGGCAAGTCTTATCCTGTGCTCTACCTGCAGCATGGAGGCGGAGAGGACGAGCGCGGCTGGAGCAACCAGGGACTAACCGACATCATCCTCGACAACCTTATCGCTGAGGGTAAGGCAAAGCCTATGATTGTGGTGATGATGGACGGCAACGGTCAGGACTTCACATCTGAGCTTCTCACCGACGGCATCCCGTTTGTGGAAAGCCGTTACCGCACAGTCAAGACTGCTGACGGCCGCGCACTTGCCGGACTGTCAATGGGCGGCATACAGACACTAAATGCCTCCATCATGCACCCCGAACTGTTCTCATACGTGGGAGTGTTCAGCAGCGGATGGTTCAAGAATCCTCAGCCTTTCATGGCAAACAGTTCCGGTGAGATGTATTATGCAAAACTGAAGGAGCGTCCCGAGTACTACAACAAGCAGTTCCGCGAGTTCTTCCTCACCATGGGCGGTCCTGAGGACATAGCATACGAAAACTGCAAGGCTATGCGCGAGCGTTTCGACCAAATGGGCATCAAGCACAGTTATTATGAGACTCCGGGCGGTCACACTTGGCCCGTATGGCGTGAGAGCCTCTACTTTTTCGCACAAAAACTGTTCAAGTAAAAATGTGACAAGAAAAGTAAATGATATTATTAACGGGGGAGTTTTTAATTCCCCCGTTAATAATATATATAAAAGCTTTTTCCTCTTTTTATGTCTTTTCCTCTCTTTTTAGGCTATTTGACACAAACTTGAAACATAGTCCAAAGTATTTGATACATTATTACTAATAACTTTCTGCATTTTTAATTATCTTTGCACTCTGAAAGCAAATAATCGAATTATTATAGACATAAAAGAAAACGATGAAAACCTTTTTTACAACAATTTATATCACAGCGGTAATGACTTTTCCTGTCATTGCCTCTGCACAAGTATCATCTCCAAACGGGAAAGTCATATGGGACGAACTGGACAATGAAGGACGAATCAACGGATTTGCCGTAAAATACAACAATGGGGCAAATGCAACAGAGTTGATGAAGATACCCACCTTCGGACTTCTCACCAAGGATGGCGGAGGCAAGGAACTGCATTTAGTATCCAAGACCGTGCCAAGTCACATCACTGACGACTATACCATGATTGGCGGCAAGCGGCTCCACTGCTCCAACGAAGCCAATGAAATCACTTATCAATTCGCCGACAATATCGGCCGCTCACAAAAATTAGTGGTAAGGGCATACAATGACGGTATTGCCTTCCGCTATATTCTCGACAGCTTAGTGCATACCAGAATCACCGAAGAGCTGACATCATACCGCATACAGGAAGGCACCCGCCGCTGGATGCAGAAATGGACAGAGCCATACGAGGAATTCTTCCCTCTTGCCACTTCGGGCGAAAGCGAGAACAGACGCTGGGGATATCCCGCACTCATACAGGCGGCGGATGATGCCTGGGCATTGATAACAGAAGCTGGAATAGAAAGAAACAACAGCGCCTCATGCCTGTACAATGACCGCACAGCAACCGACTACCGTGTCGTACCCGACGAAAACACGCAAAACCAGTCTGGACAGTGGACTTCCCCATGGCGTGTAATAATAGTCGGCGGAAAGTCGGACATCGTGGAATCAACCCTTGTTACCGATGTAAGCGCCCCGTGCCGCCTCAACGACACCTCATGGATAAAGCCGGGCAGCGTGTCATGGATTTACTGGGCATACAACCACGGAAGCAATGACTATCAGATAATAAAGAAGTACGTGGATATGGCGGTGGAGCTGCATCTTCCCTATGTACTTATAGACGCAGAATGGGACGAGATGGGTAATGGCGGTACCATCGAGGATGCCATACGATATGCCCATGACAACGGAATCAAGCCACTTTTATGGTACAATTCCTCCACTGCATGGATAAAGGCATGGGGAGCTCCCGGTCCCCACGAGCGTCTCAATGCCCCTGAGAACAGGGAGCGCGAGTTTGCATGGCTGGAGAAGATGGGCGTGGCAGGAGTGAAGATAGACTTCTTTGCCGGCGACAAACAGGAGACAATGGAATACTGCATCGACCTGCTTGAAGCGGCGGCAAAGCATCATCTGATGGTAAATTTCCACGGAGCCACCATTCCTCGCGGCTGGCAGCGCACATACCCCAATCTCATGTCTGTCGAGGCGGTATATGGTGCGGAATGGTATAACAACAACGCCACACTCACCGACAAGGCTGCCGCCCACAATGCCACTCTTCCGTTCACACGCAACGTGGTGGGACCTATGGACTACACTCCATGCACCTTCTCCGACTCCCAGCATCCCCATATCACTACCGATGCCCATGAGCTGGCGTTACCTGTATTATATGAGTCAGCCCTTCTGCATTGGGCAGACCGTCCCGAAAGCTATCTCGCACAGCCAACGGAGGTAAGAGAGCTAATCGGCTCACTGCCAACGGCATGGGACGAGACACGGCTACTCGGCGGTTATCCCGGCGAATGGGTGGTAATTGCCCGAAGAAACGGTTCTACATGGTATGTTGCAGGAATCAACGGTAAGGACGAGCAACAGACCCTCACCTTCGACACTTCCTTGCTGCCAAAAGGCAAATACACAGTCTTTGCGGATAGCCAAAAATCGTGGAGTATCAAGACCGCCAAGGGACGCATTCCCAACAAGATTACATGTCAGCCAAGAGGAGGATTTGTAATAAGAATACAAAGTATCCGAAGATAAAAATTCGTAGAATTCAGATTAATAACTATAAAAATAACATTCAATGCGATTAATTACAACAACCCTGATGCTGGTTGCGGCAATGACTGCGACAGCCCAGAAACAACAGGCGTTGAATATGCCTGTCGTTCAGACTAAATATGTTGCCGACCCTGCGCCTTATGTACATGGCGATACTGTTTATCTCTACACCACCCACGACGAGGATGACTCTGAAGGCTTCAAGATGAAAGACTGGCTGCTGTATACCTCCACCGACATGGTAAACTGGCAGGACCACGGTGCCGTGGCCTCGCTGCGTGATTTTAAATGGTATAAGGGTGACAACGGTGCGTGGGCAGAGCAGGTCATCGAGCGCAACGGCAAGTGGTATATGTACTGCCCTATACACGGCAACGGCATCGGCGTGCTGGTGGCAGACTCTCCATTCGGCCCTTTCAAGGATCCTCTTGGCAAACCATTAGTGTGGAATAAGGAACACTGGGATGACATCGACCCTACAGTGTGGATTGACGACGACGGTCAGGCATATATGTATTGGGGCAATCCACATACCTACTGCGTCCGCCTCAATGAGGACATGATTTCCACCAAGGGCGAGATAATGACCATGGACCCCATAGGCGACTATCAGGAAGGCCCTTGGTTCTGGTCGAGGAAGAATGCCCGCGGCGAGAAAAACTACTATCTCGCATACGCCTCCACATGCTGCCCTGAGGGAATAGGCTATGCCATGAGCAAGTCGCCAACGGGTCCGTGGGAGCACAAGGGACATATCATGGACCACACTCCCCGCACACGAGGCAATCATCCCGGCATCATCGACTACAAGGGTAAGTCATACTGCTTCGGACTCAACTATGACATATTCCGCCTTGAGACAAGCCGCCACGCAGAGAGGCGTTCGGTGTCAGTTGCCGAGATGACATATAACGAGGACGGCACGATACAGGAACTGCCGTATTTCCAGGACTGCCGGCTGGAGCAGGTTGGCACCTTCAACCCCTTCCGCCGTGTTGAGGCAGAGACAATGGCATGGGGCTACGGTTTGAAGACCACACGTGAGAATCCGTCAGGTCCGTGGAATCCCACGCTCTTCGTCACTGACATTGACGACGGAGAGTATATCCTTGTCAAAGGTGTTGACTTCGGCAAGGGCGCATCTGTTCTCGAAGCCAGCTGCTCCGCTCATTTATACGGCGGAAGAATTGAGGTGCGGCTCGATGCTCCCGACGGATGGATAGCCGGTATAATAGACGTGCCAAATACCAAGTTCAAATACGAGACATTCCGCACAGGACTGACAAAGTGCAAGGGAGTGCACGACGTATATTTCGTGTTCAAGAGCACATCAATGCAGAAGAAAAACCTCTTCAACTTCGACTGGTGGGAGGCAAAGAAATAGTAAATAACCCGTAGCCATATATTAAATAATGAGAAATGTCATATTCATTGTCGCCATGCTGCTAAGTCTTTGCACAAAGGCTGGCGACGTGAAGGTGGAGTTCATCACTCCCACAATAGTCAGGGTACAATGGTCGGCAGACGGCAGTCTTCCCGGCAACGGCACCGGGGCTTGCATCTATCAGAAGCAGAAGGAGATCAGAAAGTCCAAAGAGCTCGCCGTAGAGGTGGACAGACAGGATGGTACCGTGACGTTCACCGACCGCCATACAGGCAAGACTCTGCTGAAGGAGCAATGGCGCAAGTCAGAACTGGTGGTGCAGGAGCGCATCATTTATGATGACGCCACTGCTCGCATGGAGGAGACCGCCAACGGCAAGGTGACTGTCAAGGACATAATCCGCCGCGACACCATCGGCGAGAGCACCCGCTATATCTCGCATTTCTCATGCCCCGGAACCAAGGCTCTATATGGACTGGGCGCCCACATGGAGGACTACATGAACCTTATGGGCAAGACATTGTGGCTCACCCAGCATAATCTGAAGGTTACCATACCTGTCCTTTTGTCGCCCCAAGGCTACGGACTCCTCTTCGATGCCGGCTGCGCCATGAAATATTCGTCTGAAGGACAAGAGTTCACAATGCAGATGGAGGCGGCACGCCAGCTCGACTATTATTTCATCAAGGGCGACAGGATGGAGAACGTCGTGGAGGGCTACCGCTATCTTACGGGCAAGGCGCAGCTGCTGCCGCTCTATGCCTTCGGCTACACACAGTCGAAAGAGCGTTATGTCTCCTCCGATGACCTTATCGGCACCATGCGCGAATACCGCCGCCGTCATGTGCCCATTGACATGATTGTGCAGGACTGGAACTACTGGCCTGAGGGTTGGGGATATATGAAGATGAACCGCAAGTTCTATCCCGACCCTAAGGCTCTTGCCGACTCCATACATGCCATGAACGCGAGGCTGATGGTGAGCATCTGGCCCAATCCGCAGTATTGTCCTGAGGAGCGTGACTTCCGTGAGCGCGGATACATGCTTGAGCATTCGGTGTATGACGTTTTCAATCCCGATGCCCGCCGCCACTATTGGAAATACGCTTACGACGAGTTCTTCTCCAATGGTTTCGACGCATGGTGGTGTGACAGCAGCGAGCCGCTCGACGGCGACTGGAACCAGATGCCCGAGCCTGTTGGCGGGAAGCCATACGGATGGAATGACCATGAGCGCCGCTGGCAGCTCAACAAGGATATGCTCAGCGACGCTCTCGGAGCAGAGCGCAGCAGTCTCTACTCACTATACCATTCACGCGGACTATACGAAAACCAGCGTCAGACCACTGAAGCCAAACGTGTGCTCAACCTCACCCGCAGCTCCTTTGCCGGACAGCAGCGCTATGCCACGGTGGTATGGAATGGTGACACTCACGCTTCATGGCAGTCATTCCGCCAGCAGATTCCCGCCGGCCTCAACTTCATGGCTACGGGCAATCCCTACTGGACCGTTGACGCAGGCTCATTCTTCGTGGGCAACGACGGACGCAGGTGGTTCTATACAGGCGATTTCCAGAATGGCGTGAAGGACGAGGCTTACAGGGAATACTACACGCGTATGTTCCAGTGGGCTACCTTCCTGCCCATGCTCCGCAGCCACGGCACCGACACGCCACGTGAGATTTGGCAGTTTGGCGAGCCGGGAACGCCCTATTACGATGCCATACTGAAAATGATCCATCTGCGCTACTCGCTCCTACCTTATATATATAGTATGGCTGCCGCACAGCTATTCTCCGGCTACACCATGGCGCGCCCGCTCGCCTTCGACTATCCCGACGACGATACCGTGTATGACCTGAAGGACGAATATCTCTTTGGCGACATACTCGTATGCCCTGTCACACACCCGCTTTCCGAAACCGCATCGCGCAAGGTTTATCTGCCACAGGGCAACCGTTGGATAGACTATTGGACCAACAAGGCTTACGAAGGCGGACAATGGATAGATGTCCCCGTGACCATCGACCGCCTGCCGCTCTACGTCAAGGCTGGCAGCATCATCCCCACATCTGACGTCGTGGAATATTCCGGCGCACAGGCTGACAAGCCCATCACGCTGAATGTATATCCCGGTGGCGACGCCTCCTTCTCGCTCTATCAAGATGCCGGCGACGGCTATGCCTTTGAGCACGGCGACTATTCCATCACCCGGTTTGAGTGGAATGACGGCAGGCAGAGCATGAAGAAGAAGGCTGACAAGAATGCCAGGAAATACAATCGTGAGATAAGAGTCAATGTAGTGAGGAGTAACTTTCAGTGAGGAGTGTGGAGTGAGGAGTGTGGAGTGAATAGTAAAGAGCGCAGCCAACTCCACACTTCTCACTCCTGTAAAGATTATTCTGAAAAATTCCCGCATAATTTTTTTTCATTCTGGAGAAGGAAAAACGGAGCCTCGGGCGTGCTTCGTGAAAAACCATGGAGATTTCCTGAAATACCATGAAGATTTCCTGAAAAACCATGAAGATTTTCTGAAAAACCATGAAGATTTTTTCAAATATCATGGAGATTTTTTCCTGAAAGCCGCCAAAAAAAATCTCAAAGCATCCGAAAAGATAAAAAAGCATGACATTCCACACCAAGATTTCTCACTTTTTGATTTTCTTTAGTTTGTTTTAATATTTTTACTGCTGTTTTTTATCTTTTTAAGCATTGAAATACTCGCGTATTTGCGGGCAGAAATGCGGTTGGTGAGTTCCGCGCGATTCTCAGAGGGCGGTTTGTAATATAAATTACACGGATTTCACTATTTTCTTGTTTATCTTATCCGTGATATCCGTGTAATCCGTGCCTAAAATCGTGACACAATGTAAGCTGCGACAGGCTTTTCAGACAGCCTCGCCCGGGAATTTCCTGTTCCCACGCAAAAAACACTGTAACTACTCACCTGTCTTATTTTAAAACCACAGAGACACTGAGACACTGAGTTTTTTGTTTTTATTTGCGCTGTTGTTATATGCTCACAGAGATAAATGCCAGTCGGCATTTGGAGACACAGAGTTTTGCGGCACGGTCTCTGTGTCTCCTGATGCCTTTTAGGCGTCACACTCTGCGTCGTCAGAATAATATTGCATTAAAAAACTCTGTGACTCTGTGTCTCTGTGGTGAATTAAGTGATGATAAAAAACATAGAGAGTAGTTACAAAACACTTTCAAGCAGTGAATTTTCACAAAAAGCAAGCGAATATATGTGAAGATTGTGCAAAATGGCTTAAAATACGAAAGAAAAATATCAAAATGCTTGCAGATAACGCTTAAATGCTTTACTTTTGCAGCGTGGTCATGATGACCGCAAGAACAATATTTATTCAACAATTAAAAAAGGAGGTCAATATGATTGAGCTTAGTTGGTATGAAAACAAAGTACCGTTTAAGGATGAGAAAAAGTGGTATGTACACTCGGTGCAGAAGCAGGAGATGGACATCAAGGCAATGGCACAGCACATGGAGGAGCACAACACGCCGTTCTCGGCTGGTACCATCGAGGGTATCCTCACCGACTTTGTGAAGTGCATCCGTGAGCAGATTCTCAACGGCAACACCGTGAAGATAGACAACCTTGCCATCTTCAAGCTGTCGCTCGAGAGCAACAGCTACGACACCTTCGGCAATCAGGACAAGGACGGCAGGCCCACGGCAATAGCCAAGGTGGGCGAGGGCAACGCCGTGGTGAAATCGGCAAAGCTGCTGTCGCAGGCAACGGGAAAGATGATGCGCGAGAAGCTCAACCTCGACGTGAAGTTTGCCTGGGACACTGAGACGCAGGCGGAGTTTGACAAGCTGAAGAAGGCAGCCGCAGGAGGCGGAACGGAAGAGCCAGGCAAGCCGGGATCCGGAGGCAGCGGAGATGGAGGCAGCGAATTGGGCGAAAACGGCACGCAGCCGGATGCCCCGGCCGGTGAAGCCAAATAAGATGAGAGCATGAAAAACGTGAAGAGGGTGTGACGGAAAAAGAACCGCCACACCCTCTCCTTCTGTAAATCCACTCGAATGGAACTGAGGCATCAGCCATCAATTTCGATAAAAAAACATCTTTTTTCTTTTCCTATTAATTAAAAATGGACTATCGAAAAGAAAATGATGGTGTACTTTGAAAGTACCTCATCTGTTTGTATGGACTTTAATTTATGGAAGAATAAAGGCAAGTTTCTGGTTGTATTTAGTGAATTAAATCCATTTGTTTGATAAACAATCATAAATAATGTTATAAATTCGTTCGATTCTAAACATAAATTTGTAACTTTGCAATAAAATTATATATGCAATGAAAAATGCTGATATCATATTAAATTGGCTGCCGCCTGCAAATGAACGATTTTCATCTGCAGCAATGTCAGTATTGCAAGATTTTATGAATAAGAACGGCATTAGTACAAAAGTTATTTATTGGAATCTGTATTTAAGGAACACATTGTCATCCTTCTATAGGCAAGAGGTCAACAAGACAGATTTGTCTGTATTGGCTTTATTTAATATAAATTTAGCTTTAGATTTGCATGATTCTGACGTTTTAAACAGATATAAGGCTTTATTGATGGACAAACAACCATCAAAAGTTTATTTAAATTCTGACGTTAATCAGTATTTATTGTCATGTATAAACAAACTACATAATAACATAGATTCTCTATTTAGAACTTTTAAGTTTCAAGAATGTAATTTGTTTGGTTTTTCCTTAAAATTATACCAGTGGATACCTGCTATTGTGTTTGCAAAGAAAATTAAAAAGCTTAACGAAAAAGCAAGGATTATTGTTGGTGGAATCAATAGTAAGAATGAAGCTATTGCTTTTCTGAAAAATTTTGAAGACTTTGATTATGCAATTTGGGGAGAAGGAGAACAAAGCTTGTTAGAAACTGTGAAAGCCATCAAGAATGGTCAAGATGTTAGCTCTATACCACATTTAGCATTTCGTGATAATGATAAAATTGTCACAAATAAAGTTTCTTTTAACTATACAGACTTATCTTCAGAAGAAAATGTTGATTATGATGATTTGCTTGAAGCTCTTAATGCCTCAAACTTATCTTCAAATGACATTCAAATAATGGTTGAGGCTGGTAGAGGATGTCATTGGCAAAGATGCCGTTTTTGCTTTCTTAATGATGGATATCATTTTAGGAAAAAAAATCCAGATATTGTTGTTCGTGAACTTAGACATGTCATAGAAAAATATCGTTTTCAGACATTTAATTTTACAGACAATGATATTGTAGGAGGCAATATAAACCAATTTCATGATTTACTGGAAAAACTTGCACTTCTAAAAAAACAATATCCGAACTTCAAAATAGGAATGGCAGAAATCATCACCCGTGGTTTGTCGAGGGATGAATTTCGCAAAATGGCAGTTGCTGGTTTTGTAAATATCCAAATAGGGTATGAATCTCCTAGTGATGCCATTTTACGTAAGATTAACAAATCCAATTCCTTTGCATCAAATCTTATGGCAATGAAGTGGTGCAAGGAATATCAGATTAGAATTTCAGGACTCAATATAATAAGAGGCCTTCTTGAAGAAACTGACGAGGATATATTAGAGGCGATAGCAAATCTAAAATATGAGAGATTCTTTATTGACGGGAAAAATATTTATCATGAGTATACTGATTTAGCAATTTCTGAGATGTCACGATATTATAAACCTATTAAGGAGTCGAAGCGTCTTTGTTATTATAAGTCTCCATTGAGAGATTTCATTCCTTTAAAACTTTTTTCAAGGGAAGATGAGTTCGTTTTGTTATCTGCCAATCAAAATGAACACAATATGCTTTGGGATATATATCATAATATAGACATGGATCTTGTGAAAAAACCATTTGCATACACAATGATAAAAATAGATAAAAGTGTCTTGTACAAAGAAACTCGCGCAGGAAAGTTGGTTCGTACTTTGTCATTTGACACACAATCGTTAGAATGGAGAATACTTGTAGCATGCAATGATTCTGTAATATCTTTTGCACAATTAAAAACACAGATTATTACAGAATCTAGTAATAACATATTATCTGCATGTTCAATTCTTTCTGACATTGGTTTATTATATTATAACTATAGTAATGATGAATTCTGTACTGTTATTAATACAGATAATTATAAATAACTTTTAAAAATTACAAGATTATGGAAAATCTATTTTCAATTTGTGATGTTGATTTTGACGACATGGACTCATTGGAGCAGCCTGGTCAATCTCGCATTCGTGGTGGTGTTGACATTAAAATTGATGGTGGCGGTGGCGGTTCCATCGGTGGTCACATCAAAATCTAAGTAAATGGCAAGGAGATGCTTAAGCATCTTCCTTGCCTTGCTTGATTCTGTTAAAAACAACATATATGAATAATATGTAACACGGAAAAATTGCAATTATTATTAGCATATCGTTGATATAAAACAATAAAAATCTCTTGCAACAAAATAAATTATATGTTTATCAAGAATATCATACTAATTGTTAAACGACCAATCGAATTCGGTATTTATCGATTCTGGGCAGTTGTTTTGTTGTGTTTCACATCGTATGAATCTTACGGTCAATCATTGATTGGTGAATATAACAAAGTTGAAAGAATAATCGAAAAAGAAACACTCCATCAGAATTCGCAACCATTAGACAAGAATAAGATTACTGAGAGCGTAATGCAAGTTGATTCCTCACAAAAGTATCCCTATAACTCTTTAAGTACAAACAATTTATTTTTTTTAAAAAAACAAAACGGATATTTTCCTTTTGTAAAAAATTATGATAGCATCAACATAATAAACAGAAAGGACATTATAGGAAATCATATTTCTATGAATGATGCTGTTTATTTAAACCTAATGTATAGAAATACAGCGATATTCGGTTTCTATCTTCAAAGTCAAAATATAAACTTTGAGATAAATCTGATAGCAAATCGTTATGAAACTTTAAATCCGACAATGCAGTTTGGTGTCTCGAATTCCCTACAGTATAGGCTTTCTCCACATTGGTCGATTGGAATATGGGGCACAATATACAACAGCAATCCCTACTTTTATATGGCGACATTTCCCTTTGTGGATACAAGTTCGTATGGTGGATGGGTGAAATACGAGGATAACCGCATAGGAATCAAACTTGGCTCACGCAATTATTACGACAGTTTTCAGCGCCAGTGGAAATGGGAGCCTATAATCACTCCATCGGTGAAAATCGGCAAGAAGATAATCCTTGAGGTACCTGTTGGACCAATGGTGCAGAAGTCAATGGAGAGAATTCTAAAGAAAAATCGCAACAATGGTCCCGTTATCATTCCTGTTTTCAATTAAAAAATTATGAAAAGACTTATATCAGTAGCTTTATTATCTGTGATTGTGCAAAGCTCTTTTGCACAATCTAATAACACGTCAGACTCACTCAACATAGAATCACTATACAAAAATCTTCCAGAGGTTATTGTCAGAGCTGAAAAAACAATAGTGAAACTTGAGAACGGCAAAATGATGTATAATATGCCCAATCTGTTGGAGAAATTGCCAGCAGACAATGCTTATGATGCCATCAAACATATTCCAGGTGTGACATCAATTAATGAGAGGCTTTCTTTCGCAGGTTCAAATATTACACTGATTATAAATGGCAAACCTACGACATTGAGCCAAGAACAAGCCATCGAGCGTCTGAAGAGTATGCCTGCAGCACAGCTGCATAAAGCAGAGCTTATGCTTGCGGCACCTGCTAAATATCATGTACGTGGTGCAGTCATCAACATTGTCACAATGGACTATGCTGGACAGCACAGCATCTCTGGTCAATTGCAGGGTACATATAACCAGTCAAAATATGCACGAGGATATGGTAAGGGAAGTTTGCTGCATGTAAATGGCAACATCATTCTCGACTTGACTTATGCATATACCAACGGAAAGACCTATGGCGAGACAGAGCATGACGCACAGCATCCATTTAACGGCAATCGTGTGGCTTATTATGACAAGACTACCAATGAGTCTAAAGGATTCTCTCACGATTTCCGCGCAGAGATAGACTATCGAATAGCTCAGAACCACACCATTGACTTTGCCTACACAGGAAAAGTGGATAAGAGCGACACTCACAACAGGACAGTTGGCAATAGTGTGGCTGACCAAAACAATATGGGACACAACTATCTTCACAATTTTGATTTGAACTATACACTCCCATTTGGTTTACGCCTTACAGGATCATATACTTATTATAAATCGCCACGCGACCAGCGACTTGACGGCACACTGAATGACATAGCACGAAACCTCACAGCACAAAGCAAGCAGACAATAAACAGATGGATGCTGACTGCCGATCAAGAGCACGAACTGAGCAAAGGATGGGGACTGAGCTATGGCATCAAGTTTCAAAAGTCGAACAACAACAGCTTTCAGACAACCCTCAATGCCAATGGTGAGCAACTGCCAGAGGCCACAAGCCGTGTGGACATTGACGAGCGCATTATGAATGGCTATGTAGGATTCTACAAACAGATGGGGCGCACTATAAGCATTGATGGCTCCCTGGCTGTTGAGAACTATCATACGCCGATATGGAACGACTGGCGAGTGTATCCTTCACTCAACGCTACATGGGTAATCAACCAGCATCATCTGTTAAATTTGGCATTCAGTTCCGACGCCACTTATCCTAGCTATTGGAGCACTATGAGCCAGATATACTACTCCTCACCCTACAGCGAAATATGGGGCAACCCGCTGTTGAAGCCTTCAAGAGACTACAGCACCTCGCTTACGTGGCAGATAAACAGAAAGTACACACTTGTGTTTTTTGCTGACATAAATGCCGATTACTTCGTACAGCTTCCCTATCAGACTTCCGACCGTATGGCGGTGATTATGAAGGAGGTGAATTTCAACCATCGCAATACATTTGGTATGCAGGCCATGGCTCAGTTTGTCATTGGCTCGTGGCTTAGTGGCAATGCCTTCATAACAGGACTTTATTCCAACGACAAGTGTGATGAATTCTTCGACATAGCCTTTGACCGAAAGAAGCTTACAATGCGAGTGGGGGGAAATGCCACAGCTATTTTGAGTAAACGGCATAACCTGCGTTTCATCGTTAATCCTGTTTTCCAGTCAAACGCCATTCAAGGAGTTTATGACATCAAGAGTATGTTCTCCATTGACACGTCTTTACGATGGACTTCAAGCAACGGAGTATGGAATGTAATTCTATCTGGTCATAATCTCACCAATCGCAAATATAACACATCTTCTAACTTTGGTAACCAAAACTTTAATATGAAAGTGCGTCAAGATTGGACAACAGCAGCCTTTACCGTAATTCATAAGTTTGGAAACTACAAAGAAAAACAGCGTAAAGAGGTAGATACCTCACGATTGAGGAAATAGAATTCTATAAATGACAAATTCAAAGGCCATCACGGGGCGCATTCAAGCGAAATCATGAAGGTGACTACCATTGCACAGAACAGGAGTTAAAGATGATGCTCCGTGATGCCAATGAAGCAGGAAACGACAGGCTGATATTGGAACACTATACGATGGATGACATTGATATTCCGACTTTGGAGAGTTACCGCATAATGTTCAAGACAGATAATCCAGACCATGTTTGGAATAATCTTTGGCATAAAGAGTTTCTTCTGCAATTAGGTGGCTATGCCATTGACAGAAAAGAAAGAATTGAAGGACTTACAATGGCGGGACTGCTGATGTTTGGAAAAGGTCTGCCGATACGTGATAGGTTTGATAATCTGCGGATGGACTATATCGATATGTCTCACCTTATAGGAGAGCAGCGTTATAGCGACCGCCTAACATACGATGGAAGGTGGGAGAATAACTTATATAACTTCGTACGAATGGTACTTCCAAAGTTGACAAATCCTTATATTCCATGCGGATGGATTACAAATCCACTCGAACACAAACGGAGTGGGAGAAAACGGCACGCAGCCGGATGCCCAGGCAGGTGAAGCCAAATAAGATGAGAGCATGAAAAACATGGAGAGGGTGTGACGGAAAAAAGAACCGCCACACCCTCTCCTTCTGTTCTCGCCGTTCAGCCGGACTCAGAGAACAGGAAAATGGTTTAATTCCCCAGAAAAGACACCAACATGGAACGTAGTCCAAAGTATTTGTTACATTATAAATAATAACTTTCCGCATTTTTAATTATCTTTGCACTCTGAATGGAACTACGGCGAGTAGGACAATACTCATTTATTATTAGCATAAAATAACTATGATTAGACAACTATTGCTTGCTGCGGCAGTATTGACCTGCGGCGGCGCAACGGCACAACAATTGCCGTATCAGAACACTAACCTCCCGGCTCATGAGAGAGCCGTTGACCTGACATCACGCCTTACTCTACAGGAGAAGGCAGACCTGATGTGTGACGAATCACCTGCCATTCCGCGGCTGGGCATAAAGGCATTCAGCTGGTGGAGCGAGGCACTCCACGGACTTGCCAACCAAGGCAACGTCACCGTGTTCCCCGAGCCTATAGGTATGGCGGCATCATTCAATGTCCCATTGGTGGAGCGTATATTCACCGCCACATCTGATGAGACCCGCGCCAAGTGGAACGAGCAGCACCGCAACGGTGTTCCCTCAACACGCTTCCATTGCCTGTCGGTGTGGACTCCCAATGTGAATATCTTCCGTGACCCGCGCTGGGGACGCGGTCAGGAGACCTACGGCGAGGACCCTTATCTCACATCGCTCATGGGACAGGCTGTGGTGCGTGGTCTGCAGGGACCTGAGTCAGCCAAGTACCGCAAGCTGCTTGCCTGCGCCAAGCACTATGCCATACACAGCGGTCCGGAATGGAGCCGTCATCATGCCAATATAAACAATGTGTCGCCGCGTGACCTGTGGGAAACCTATATGCCGGCATTCAAGGACCTTGTGCAGAAGGCAAAGGTGCGCGAGGTGATGTGCGCCTACCAGCGTTGGGACGATGAGCCATGCTGCGGCAGCACCCGACTGCTTCAGCAGATTCTGCGCGACGAGTGGGGATTCAAGTATATGGTGGTAAGCGACTGCGGTGCCATTGCCGACTTCTGGATGACCCATAAATCTTCTTCCACCCAATTGCATGCAGCCGCCAAGGGTGCCATCGCCGGTACCGATGTGGAATGCGGCTATGGTTATGCCTTCGCCAAGCTGCCCGAGGCTGTGAAAAAGGGACTTATCACGGAAAAGGAGATTGACAAGCATGTAATCCGCCTGCTCGAAGGAAGATTTGAGCTTGGCGAGATGGACGACTTCGATGCCTGCGAGTGGTCAAAGATACCTGCCTCAGTTCTCAGCTGCAAGGAGCACAGGCAACTCTCTCTCGACATGGCACGCCAGAGCATTGTGCTGCTGAAAAACAACAACAGCATCCTGCCGCTGAAGAAAGGCAAGAAGATAGCCGTCATCGGTCCGAATGCCGACAATATCCCCATGATGTGGGGTAACTACAACGGAACTCCCAACACCACCGTCACTATCCTCGACGGCATTAAGGCTAAGGTTGGCAAAAAGAACGTGGTCTATATGAAAGGCTGCGACCTGACCGAGGAGTGTGTTGTAAGAAGTTTCCTGCCACAGTGCTCCGCTGGAGGCAAAAAAGGCATTAGAGGCACCTTCTGGAACAACACCTCACACAGCGGCAAGCCAGCCGTAACAGAATACTACACCAACCCCATCGCCGTAACCACCAATGGAATGCACACCTTTGCCCAGGGCGTGAGAATGGAGGACTTCTCTGCCAAATACGAGACCACCTTCACCCCGCAGCAGTCATGCAAGGCTGTTATCCGCATGCAATACACCGGCGCGTTCACGCTCAAGGTGAACGGCAAGACTCTTGCCTCCGACAGCACATGGCGCGACCAGCCCATGCGCTTCGAGCTTGATGTGGTAAAAGGCGACAAATATGACGTGGAGCTGACATACCATACAGTTAAGACATGGGCTGCCAACATGAAGCTGAACATCGGCGAGGAACTGCCCATCAACTACGCTGAGACTATCGGGAAGCTCAAGGACATGGAGACTGTCATCTTCATCGGCGGTCTGTCCTCACAGCTTGAGGGTGAGGAAATGCCTGTCAAGATTGACGGATTCAAGGGTGGCGACCGCACACACATCGAACTGCCCAAGGTTCAGCGTGAGTTTATACGCCATCTCAGGGAAGCCGGCAAGAAAGTGGTGTATGTCAACTGCTCCGGTTCTGCCGTCGCCCTTACCCCTGAGGCAAAGAACAGTGAGGCTATCGTGCAGGTATGGTATCCCGGTCAGGAAGGCGGAACAGCCGTTGCCGACGTTCTCTACGGCGACTACAACCCACAGGGCAAGCTGCCTGTGACATTCTATCGTGACAGCAAACAGTTGCCTGATTTCGAGGACTACTCAATGAAGGGCCGCACCTACCGTTATTTCTCCGACCCTCTGTTTGCCTTCGGCTATGGTTTGAGCTACACCCGTTTTGAGATGGGAGATGTGAAGAGCGATGGCAAGACAGTCACCACCTCACTGAAAAACATCGGAACACGTGAAGGCACGGAGGTCATTCAGGTTTATGTCCGCCGTTGCGATGATGTCGAAGGTCCGCTGAAGAGCCTGAAGTCATTCAGGCGTGTGACTTTGAAGCCGGGCGAGAGCAAGGCCGTAGAGATAACCCTCGACGATGAGTCATTCACACTCTTCGACCCCTCAACAAACACCATGCGTATCGTGCCTGGCAAATACGAAATCTTCGTAGGCAACAGCTCACGTCCCGAAGATCTTAGCAAGGTGACCGTGGAAATCTGAAATCACACAATAAAAACAAACATTAATGAACAAACTGGTTTTACTTGCATTTGCACTTATGTCAACAGTGGCAATGCACGCACAGAGAGAAAAATGGAAGGTCGCTGACAAGGGACCTTCCATAGATAATTATTTCACTCCCGCCACGGCAGAGGCTGCCACCCCCGACAATGAGGGATTTATCCGCAGATGGACACTGCTGGAGCCTATCGACAAGCCCAACCGTGGCAATACAGTGTTTACCGACTCCTATCTGCGTGAGAATCTCGGTATGGAGTATTTCAAGGAACAGTTCAGCATTCTGCCTAAGAACGGACAGAAGGTAAAGGCGGGAAAGCAGAAACTCCAGTGGCATACGCTCGACAGCAAGCTGTACAACGTGAAGCTCTTCCGTTTTGCCACAGGCTTGGACAAGCAGTTTTACGGCATAATATTCTGGGCAGTCACTGTGATTGAGTGTGACGAGGACATTCCCGGAGTTCGTCTTTCGGTAGGCTCAAACTCTGCCTCAATGTGGTGGCTCAACGGCAATGAGACGCTGTTGCTCTCAGGCGACCGCCGCATGGTGGCTGACGACTGTATGTCGCAGCGCATAACCCTGAAAAAAGGAACCAACATTCTTCGCGGTGCCGTAATCAACGGTCCGGGAATGAGTGACTTCTGCGTGAGATTTATTGACGAAAACGGAACCCCTGTAAAGAATATCAGAATAAAATGAAAATACAAGAACAAATATCAAGACTCCTCCCCTCACGGAGGTTGTGTGGTGGCATTCTCTGCCTCTTCTCCCTCGCTGCCAATGCACAGATAGGACAGCCCTGGATACACGACCCATCTACATTGGCTGAATGTGACGGGAAATACTACACCTTCGGCACTGGTGGCGGCGGACTTATTTCCGAGGACGGCTGGTCATGGAAAGGAGGAGCGGTAAGGCCTGGCGGCGGTGCTGCACCCGATGCCATTAAGATAGGCGACCGTTACCTTATTATATATGGAGCCACGGGAGGCGGTCTCGGTGGCGGTCACTGTGGCATAATCTACACCATGTGGAACAAGACTCTCGACCCTAACTCGCCCGACTTCAAGTTTACCGAGCCTATAGAGGTGGTGCGCTCCGCCGACCTTGAGGACAACGATGCCATCGACCCCGGACTTCTGCTCGACCCGACCACAGGTCGCCTGTGGGTGTCATACGGCACATATTTCGGATTCATCCGTCTTATTGAGCTTGACCCCAAGACAGGCAAGCGCGTTGAGGGCAACAAGGAACAGGACATTGCCATCGACTGCGAGGCAACCGACCTGCTGTATCGTGACGGCTGGTACTATCTTCTTGGCACTCACGGCACTTGCTGCGACGGCATCAACTCCACATATAACATTGTGGTGGGACGTTCAAGAAGTGTCACAGGTCCATACGTTGACAACGTGGGACGTGACATGATTAAGGGTGGCGGCAAGATGGTTGTAGCCACCGACAACCACATGGTTGGCGCAGGACACTTCGGACGCACAGTAATAGACGAAGGCGTTGAGGTGATGTCCTGCCATTTTGAGGCAGACTTCGACCGCAGCGGAAGAAGCGTTCTTGCCATTCGCCCACTGTTGTGGAAAAACGGATGGCCTGTGGCAGGCGAACAATTCAAAGGCGGTACATACGAGATTGAGTCAGAACGCCGTGGCTATGCCCTCGAACTGGCTGTAGATTTCGTGCGTATGCAGCAGGAGCGGCAAATGTGGTGGAAGCTCGATCCCAACGAGCCTACCAAGGTACTGCCCATGCAGACTCTTGACGATGTTAAGTCGACATGGTCCGAAGGTGACATTCCTGTGCGTGCCGGTGACTATATGTTCCGTCCCCACCAGCGCTGGACCATCACCCCAGTACCCGAGGCAGGCGGTTATCTGAGCAATCCGTATTTCAAGATTACCATTGCAGGCACAGAGCGTGCCCTTGCTGCAACAGCCGATAAAGAGCTGACCACTGTGCCCAAGTTCAGCGGAGCCTCTGAACAGCTCTGGCGCATAGAGCAGCTCACCGACGGCACCTTCCGCATTATGCCAAAGACAATACCTGGCATTGACGGCATCAACACCCGTTATGTCATCTATTCTGTGGCAGACAGCACGCCTACCCTTGCCGAATACGATTTCTCTTCCGACAATTCCAAGTGGAATTTTAGAAACAAATAAAAAATCAAATCCTGTGTCCATCGCAGTTATTGCTGCGGTTGACACAGGAATGTTTCTTACATACGAAAAAGTTTTTTGCGAAAAAATCTATCATCTATCACCTTTTGAGGGGTAATATAGAATATCAACGCTGAATATATTCATGCCATATCTCTCCCGCAAGATATTTATCACTGCGGCAATGCAAATCGGCAACGCCTTCGCAGATTAATTGCGCTGTTTCCGAATTGTAGAATATCTCTGTTGCCTTTTCATACGAAACACCATACATGTTGCTTATCTCTTCTATGATTCTGGCATTTTTGGCGTCAATCAATATGTCCTTTACTTCGTCCGTCATAACCGCTCACTTGATATATAATGTAGTTCTGCATCTATTAGCTGTTGATTTCTCAAACAATATTGTATGTTAGGCTTTTCATAAATCAACCGTTTCAACGCTTCCTGTTTTGTAATCTCGCCAGAAAAGAACAAGTCTATAGTCCTGAAGACTTTGTCATTAGCAACACCACCAATGATGATATCATAGTGTGACTCTTCTTTTACCCCCTTTCGGCAATTATAAACATAATCCAACCAAGTTTCATTGTATTCTTCAAAAGACAAGATGTTCCAATTAGACAAATCATCATTCAGCTCATATACATTCAACCATGCTTCACCGTTTCTTCTGATAAACCTGTTCGCATAATTAATAGCCTGTTGCTTATTTGTTGTAACATAAAAACCTTTTCCAAAGTCCAAAAAATCTCTGGAGTGATGTATATCGGGATTCGACACTTGTATATATGAAGTATGAAACACAATCATTACAATACTCCTTTCTCTTTCATGAACGAAGTCAAGTCTTCCATAAGATATTCACGTCCGAAAGTGTGGAGAACATCGTATGAGGGCACAATATAGCCATACAAAATACCCGACTTCATCAATTTTTGATAAACATCGCGGATTGGCAAATTCAGCCGTCTTGACAAAGAGCCAATACAATATGTAACGAAATCGAGTACGTTCTTGTTCATAATGTTGTCGATAATTTTTTGCAAAGATTTTGCAAACGAGAGGAAAGAAAGATTTCTTTCAGTTTCCCGAGTGCTGCTAAATTTTCTGCAAAGATACATATTTTTATTTTTCCAAGCAAATTATTTTGCCATTTTTAATAATCCAATGAAAAAAGTAATTACTCGTATCTTGTCTTATTCTATAACCCGATACTTTCCGCTCAAGTGCATAAAGGCAAAGAGTCGGAGCAAGCCGTCGTAATAGGCATCAAAGAAACCGTCCTGATATGGTTCATGGCGGGCATTCCAAAGGCGGTCAACAAACTCCTTTGCCTTGAGGTGGGTGCATGCCAAGGATACGGAGGCTGTAGTGGCAACCAGTCCTATGGAGTGGCGCAGGTTCTTGGGATAGTCTCCTGCCTGCAACGTGTCAGCGACCTGCGTGCCGTCTACATTGTATTGATCCACGAAACTGTCAATGCCTTGCGAATAGAAGAAGTTCTGAATCTTGTCGGCATAGTTCTGCTGCCACTCCTTGTCCTGGCATGACCAGGAATAATCCAAGGCAACATTCATAGGCACACGCCATGAGTCATAACGGAAAGCATCGCCAACGATACCCCTGCCACCCATCAGCGAGCCGTCGAAGTTGCAATAGTCGGGAGTAAGCCCTGTCTCGGGATGCACGCAGTGGTGCAGAAACTCACGGCTCTTACGGGCACATTCCCTCCAGAATTCAGAGCGTCCGTCCTGAGCATATTTTGCCCAAACATCATAAAAGGCAGGCACATGATAAGAGGGGTCGGTAAATCTTCCTCCCCAGCCGCCAGGCACAAAAGTGATGAGCTGATGCTCAATGTTTATCAGCGGACCTGTCTTGTCCATTCCCATTTTCTGCATTGAACAGTCGAGAATATGCTGTGCCTCCTTCAGATAGTCAATGCCGGTGGCATTGCCCCAGCGGTTGGAGGCAAAAAGCAATGAAGTGATATAGTACAGTTCACCGTCGGATGCAGGACCTTGGGCGTTGCGTGTTCCGTCTGTACGGCAGCTCCATGCAAAGTAACCCTTCAACGCACCATCCTGATGCTGCATATACTTCTTGCTCCAGCGCCAAAGCCTGTCAAAAATATCCTTGCGGTCAAACTGCACGGCAATCATCATGCCATACGACATGCCCTCGGTGCGCACATCGTGGTTCTTCACATCACTGATGTAGCCCAACGAGTCGCCCACCTCAAAATATATTTTGTTTGGTCCTTCAAACACATCCGTAAAGACCTCATGCAGTTTCCGGTCTATGTCCTGCTGCCTGTAGCCCATCTCAGCAAAGACATTGCGGTATTGCCCAGTTTCAAAACCTCCTTTGCTCAAAGGCAACAGGTCAAACCACATGCCGTTAACCTCAATCAGCCTGCCCTGCGTCATTGTTACATACAGGTTATGTATGCCCACCGGCGCATAGACCACAGGCACCGTCACCTGTCTCCAGTCCTTGCCCTTTGGCACCTTTATCTTGGCTATGACTCTGCCCTTGGCACCTCCGTCGCGAACTTCCAGTGTACCGCCTGCGATCGATCTTGTCTGAAGTGTTATCTGGCTGACCGGTTCCCGTCCAAAATCCACCTTATTATATATTATATAGGCTTGGGGTGAGGAGAACGTTGTCTTCCAACCTTTGAAACGGTCGGCATCATCAATAAAACCGATGTTTACTCCCTTGTCGCTCTTTGCGGAATAGCGGTCAATCTTGATTAGCGAGCGTGCCGGTGTCGTTCCCACGCCACGCAATGTAGGAATAACTTTCTTTATGCTGCCGTCGGCAAGAAACGACAATGTGTCTATTCTCGTGGAGCGGTTCTTGTCGAACTGCGGCGAATAGTCGTTATGATGATAGAAGAGATACCACTGGTCCTGATACTCCACAATGGAATGATGATTGGTCCAGCATCCCGTAGGCGACTCATCCATGATGATGCCCTTAAACTGGAACGGTCCCATCGGACTGTCGCTCATGGCGTATGCCAAAGTCTCCGTGCCGTCTTTCTCCCTCACCCAGGGAAAGGTGAAATAATATTTTCCCTGACGCTCAAATACAAACGGACCTTCCTTGAAACCCTCGGGCAGACCTTCCACACGCTGCGGCTCACCATCAAGCTCCATCATGTTGTCCTTCAGCTTTGCCGCCCACATTCCATTTCCTGCCCAATAGATATAAGACTGTCCGTCCTTGTCTATAAGCACACACGGGTCAATGCCATTGACGCCCTTTATCGGTTCAAACATAGGCATGAATGGACCCTCAGGCTTGTCGGCAACAGCCACGCCCACGGCAAATCCCTTCCTGTCACCCTTTGGAGCGGAGGGAAAATAGAAATAATACCTGCCGTCCTTGCATACACAGTCGGGTGCCCACATGCTGTAGCTGTCCTTTTTCACCCACGGCACCCTGTTTTGCGTGACAATCACTCCATGGTCTTCCCAATCGGTAAGGTTTGAGGATGAGAACACATGATAGTCTGCCATACAGAACCATTCTTTCAAATGCTCCACCGGACTTGGTATGTCGTGCGACGGATACAGATACACTTTACCATTAAACACACGCGCCGTAGGGTCGGCGGTAAACTGACCAGAGATTATCGGGTTCTGCGATTTTACTACGCACACCGTTGCCAACAGGAGGCCGCTCAATATAATATTCTTCATATTTATAAAAATGTTTTGTAAATTTATATTATGTATATTGTGGATTTCGGCACAAAGTTACAATTTTTCTAAGACACAGACCTTATAAAATGTTACACATACTTTACTAAATGTTACAAAACATGTTTTTGACGAACGGATTTTTAAATCTCATCGCATGCCACCATCTCCACACCACGATAAACCACATACACTCTATGGAGCTTGGTCTGTCCGATACTCTCGCCCACAGCGACCGTGTCGGCATAGCGGCATACCTGCGCCTTTGCCTGCTCCACAGCGGCTGCCACCTGCTCATCGGTGGCTTGGCTCTTGAGATATTTCAACTCGATGATATAGGAGTGCTCCATGTCCGTGTAAATCTCATGAAGTGGACGGAGAAAGATATCAGCATAGCCGCCCTGATTGTCAAGCTCGGAGACAGGACGATAGTAGCTACACTGGCTCGTAAGGGCAAGAGTGTAGCCATGCACGAAAGCCTCACCTTTCTGACGGTCGCGCTGAGAGGCAAAGGTGTAGATGCTGTCGGCTATATACTGGAAGAAAGGCTTGAAGGCGCCGTCGTATGCCATGTTCTCCTCCAGCTGTCTAAGCTCATATCTGTCTGACTGAAGGTTGTTGTCGTGATAGTTGTCGAGAAGATAAGAGTAAATCTGCTCACGCACCACCTCGTTGGGAATCACCAACTTGGGCTTGCCACGATGAATACCGCCTATTGTCACCAGTCCGAAGTAATAGAGCAGACTGACAAAGTTGTCGTTGTTGGCAATGCTCTCGGCTGGGAATCCCTCCTTCAGCTCACCCGTGATGAAGCCCCTCGACACGAGAGTCTGGATTATTGAGGCATCATGCGCAAACTCCTTGTCCTTGCGTATCAGCATACGCAGCTTGTTGTAGTCAGTGCGTATGTTCTCGTCAAGCATTTTCTTGGGAAGACGGCATCCGCCGTCAATATATTTGTAGAGGAATGAGAGCACCATGTTGGAGTTGTACATCGTTGTCTCGCCGTATGCCTCTTCTGCAAAGCAATAGTTGTCATACCACGGTTTCATCGTCTCTATCAGCTCGTCAACAGTGTGATGGAACTCATGGAAAGTGGAATAATATGTCAGCATCTCCCTCACCTCTTCCTCAGTAAACCCCACCATCTCGTTGAATTTATATGCAAGAGAGTAGTTTGTGCCAATGTTAAAACCGCTGGTGAGGTCATCGAGGGTGACAGGGCTTACGCCTGTTACGAACACACGTTCTATCGCAGTGTCAGTTCCAGCCTTGATAGTGTCGAAGAACGTGCGCAGATATCCCGTGCCGTGGGTTTCCTGCTTGTATTCCTCTAATCGTGTGGCATCCGACAGTATGTTGTTGGTGAAATGGTCATACTCATCAATAAAAAGGTATACCCTCAGTCCTGCATCCTCGCACGTCTTATATAAAAAATCCAACTGTTCCACAGCTCCCTCTTTCTCCTTTAGCATCTCCATAAAATATGATGGAAGCAAATGTGAATATCTCCTGCCGAACCTTTCAAACTCAGTTCTGCAATGCGCATCCATGGAACTGCGGTAGTTGCCTAATTCAGCATCTATCACTGCAAAGTTGAGATATATCACAAGATACTTGTTGTGGTTAGGCGTAGGGTGCTTGCCTATGTACAAATCACCATAGAGCTTCTCAAACTTGTCCGACATGTTGATGTCATAATAATGACGGAGCATCGACAGGGTGAGGCTCTTGCCAAATCTGCGCGGACGGATGAAGAAGAAGAATCTGTTGGCGTCCTCAACCTTCTCCACAAACCTTGTCTTGTCCACATAGTAGTAATTGTCCTCGCGGATTGCCACGAAGTTCATCATTCCGTAGGGAATGCGGCGCGCCATTTGTCTTGTATTCTTCTCTTCCATAATCACTTTGTATTTTATCTTCTGCAAAGATAACGCAATTTTCTGAAACCACCAAATCTTTGACGTTTTTTTGCCAATATATTCAAAATCAATACGGAAAACAGATAATAATGTAGTAAGAAGAAGTTAAGTGGAGTTATCTCTCCCTTCGGCCGCTAAGGAGTTTGGGACAAATATCTGTTGGTACGACAGTCCTCAGGCATCCAGCTGATGACATGGCGCATTTAATATATATAATCTTTTTCTGGAAAGCTCTTGCTGAGCGGACCATACAAAGGATGCGCCTCCACGAGTTTTGCATTATATGTCAAAGGCAGTATTTTTTCTGCCCATTTACGGTAATATGTTGCATCACGCAGTATATAAAGATATTTTCTTGCAAGCTTGTAATGCCCGCTCACAAGCTCTGTCTCCGCAAGCCGTTTTATGATGCGCCCGCTCTGATTGTTGTTGCCTATCAGCTGTTTGAACTCAAAAGCATATCTGCGTGAGGCATTTACAAGTCCAAGATGAAAGAACAAATCATTCTTCATACATATATTAACAGGATGGTCAAGTTTACTGTACGTTGAAATAAAGTTTTGTATTTCAGCATCGTTTATACGTCCTGTTTTCCATTGTGCCAGTTTCACAGCAGCAACGCTGGCTGTGGCAACAGGAATACCATTTGAAGCCTTGGAAATAATATCCTCCCATTCCTGCTGACGCACAAGCATGGAATAATCCAACTGTTGGTAGACATTGGATGTGTACCAACAGCGGGGCAGAAACACAGTCGGGTCACGGTAATAGTCGATGCCCCTAATTATTCGAGACACAGAATAAGGCAACACACAGCAACTGCCCCACACCACAGCCACGCCGACAACAGTCACAGTCAGCATTGCCAATAACGGACGACATCCTTTCTCACTCCTTATTGCCAACCGTGCCATGATACATACAACCCCTACCACTGCCATAGGACCTGCAATCCAATAGCCGACAACAGCAATAAACAGTGAATAGCATACAGTCCAAACTGGGATTTGTGGAGCAAGCACCATCATACCAAGTGTAAGTGCCACGGCTACGGGCAATGTTGTCATGACATCCATATCGCCCATCAGTGCCCATACAACAAGAGGAGAAAGAAACGAAAGCAGATAGTTTTTCACAGTATCCTTGCATCCCCACCGCCGCAATAGCAGCCATGTGAGCTGCTGTATTATTGTCATAAGCAAAGTTACAAGCAATGCTCCCAGCATCAGATTGTTATAATGCTGCACCATCATTTCCGCCAGATAGCGTGCCATCCCTCCCGGTTCCGCAAGCCGCTCCATAAAATAATCACAGTTCCACAAAAACAACTGCATCTGTTCGTGATAAGCCAAAGCACATGGATATGCATATCGCCAAAATACGAACATTATAGCAATGAATCCTAAAGTAGCTATCAGCTTTGGGGTATCTATTTGTTTCATATTACCGTTACATTGTTTATAAATCACCAGCTTTCCACATCACACGCCGTGAAGTGTTGATATTACTGCGCATATTCTTTATCTCCACCTTTCTGAGCGTAAAGTCAGGAGTATTGTACGAATACATCCTGCGGAAATTATCCTCCCGTGGTCTGCGCTGCGGCAAGAGAAACGGCTTCGTTGAACGTCCACGGCTGTCAACAGCAGCAAGATATATGCGGGTGTACAGCCCGTCATCACGGCGGCTGGTGAAAAGATACCATCCGCCGCTCTTGCTCCAATTGTGAAAACTGTCAGCATCGTTGCTGTTTGCATCTGTCAAGGCATGAGTATTGCCCGTCTTGAGGTCAAGCAGCCACAAATCTGCTTCAGGATGCCAAATAGAAAAATAACCATAATCCAGCGTTGTGAACATAAGATACCGCCCGTCGTATGACGGTCGCGGCCATGATATGCTCTTGCCCATAACCTCTGCACTCACAAGAGTATCAACCTGCTGTCCCAGTGTTCCATTATCAGGATTGAAACCGATACGGCACAGGCTATAGCGGCTCTTGTCATAATATTTTTTCGGGTCACGGTACGGAGCCGTTATGTAATACAGAGTCCGCCCGTCGGGTGAAAACACAGGACAGTTTTCCATCTGCTCCTTGGTGGCAAGTCTTGGGTCTATAATGGCCTTATGTGTGTCAGGACAATAAATAAAGATGTCGGACATCACATCAAAGTATTCTATGCGCTTTCTTGCCTGCGAGTGAAAATACTGCTGAGTTTCATTGGTACTGAAAGCAATATAACGACCAGTAGGATGCCAATAAGGAAACACCATCGGACCGCCTACAGTGTCATTTCTTGATTTCATCCAGTCATCCTTTCCATTATGCCGTATCAGCGTTGCCCCCTTTTCACCACGTATATGCACAGTAAAGTCATCAGGATTGGTGGCATTGGGTGTGTGACAGTTTACACATGTGCCCGGCACTTCTGTAGTCTTGTAAATAGCAGTCTCTGTAAAATCCGACAAACATCGCTGAAACAATCCCTGATTACCGTAAATCTCATATCCCGGAGCCACCAGTCTGTATGTTATTCCCCACTCCTTTATCGGGACATTACCTATAAACATATCAAACGGTTTAAACCGCATCCACCGTCCATCACGCTCGGCAGTCACCGTAACAGTAAGTTTTCCACCACGGTTGTCCTCCACAATCCTATGCCATTCATCACATATCAAAATCTGCATAGTCGCCTACGGTTTCCATCTCTCCTTTCACCGACCCCTTCACATTGACCGTCATCGCCGTAAATTCTTCATCCTCCATACAGAAGTTTAGCGGCGCAATGTTCGGCGGAATAGTCACTCCTATATAATCAGGATATATCACGGGCAGTTCATCCACACTGTCCGCAGCCACCTTTTCCCGTGAGCATCCCGTAAAGAGTATATGAAAGATAACTGCTACAAAAATATATTGTCTTATATTATGCATAAATTATATTATTACCGCAAACGCTCTATCTCCTCTTCTGAAAGTCCCGTATATTTCATTATTTTCTCCAGCGGTTCATTGGCTGCAAGCATCATACGGGCAAACTCCATCTTCTGAAGATCCATTCCTTCTGCACGACCTTCAGCACGCTCGGTAGTAATATTATCCCTCAAAATAACAATATTGTCAAGATGACGGTAATACGCCTTCAACTCATCTTTCGACATACGGTCAAGAATAAGCTGGTGACGCGCCTCTTCAAGTCCGGGAGCACTGGTATCATCTGATATCTCACCCGTATTAAGGTAATACAGCCATTCCTCAAGAGGAGTGGTGGCAAGCTTGTTGAAATCATTAACACGGAGAATATAGTATTCCGGGAACAGGTCTTTAACATCCTCTGCCTTGAAACGCTCCATCTGGAAAGGACTCAGGCGAAGTATGTCGCCATTGTGGATACCGCGGAACTCTGTAGTGCCGTGATAGACATAATCTGTACCTGCACCAAGGCTGAAATAAACAATGTTTATGCTGTAAACCTTACGAACATTCTCATACCCCTCACCGCGGCGTATATATTCGGTCACAAGCTTGGAGGTGCCGAAAAGCATACGCTGGAAATAGGCGAACTCATTGTTGTTCTGCACCTCGACAAGAATCAGTTCACCCTTAGAGTTCTCGGCAAGCATGTCCACACGGTTATACTTGTCGTACTCTTCCTCCTGGTTGCTCTCGCTCTCAAGCATACGCACTATGGTTATCTTCTCGTCAAGAAGGGTTGTCATCAACCCTTCAAGTACGCCGAAGTTAGCCTTGTTGCGAAGCATGCGCTTCATTGCCCAGTCAAATCGAATATAGTTTGTCATCACATTATTTTTTTAGATGCAGCTTATCTTCTGCAAAGATAACGCAAATCGAGAGCAGAGACATCAAGCTTGCTTATATGCTATGCCGAGATGCAGCTTATCTTCTGCAAAGATAACGCAATTTTCTGAAACCACCAAATTTTTGACGTTTTTTTGTCAATATATTCAAAATCAATACGAAAACATGAAATCAGAAAAAGTAAGCCCAGAAAGAATTGGGACAAAGAGACCTCATGCGTGCTATCTCTCCATTATTTACCAATTGCATCACATTCTGGAAAGCATCCTGAACATCACGGCTAATGGTATATTTCTGCAACACTTCCGGCTCTTTAGGAGCTATCAGCATAAGAGCCTCCTCGTAATAATGTGGAATACGCTCACCATGAGAATACTGTACTTCAGCAATCACTTTGAAAGCAGGATAAAATTCGTCACCATTTCTTTCAGCAAGAAGACCACATAGTAGAATGTCGGCATACTTACGAACGGAAGGATAACGATCATGCATAGCTGCTGCCACAACCAGCACGTCTGCGGTATAAAACTGTTCCCCTTTAGCCTCAAACACAGGCTTGGAATTCCTTATTGCCTCCAACTGTGGTTTCCTCTTCTCAACCCACCCTTTCATTACAGTGGAATGACTCAATATATCCATATATTTTTTTGCCAATGCATAGTTTTTGGTTTCCAAATTTGTTTCCGCCAAACGCCTGAGCACAGTAAAACATGTACCGAAATTCGACTGTATCTGCTGTTGAAACGTCTGATGAATCATTTCATTTGGCATACCAAGCGAGCGAAAAAACAAAGCATTGAAACTGCGGCACAAAGGCTCATCCCTATCCTTGAAATAGAAATCATCGCGACTGGTTACACCATAGAGAAACATTTGTTCATTAAGCACTCCCTTTTCAATAAGAGCCAGCAATGCAAACCGCCGCACAATATCACTATGTTGTGACTTCTCAGGTGTGGCAATCTCAAGCAAAGCATCCCATTGACGTGTGTCTGCGAGATATTCCAACTTGCAGAAATATTCCTGCACATGATTGTTACTATCCTTATATCCAAGATTATATACCGAAAAAAACAGAATTAAAAGCACCGCCACAACCTCCACGACTACATTTGCCAAGAACGACGGCAAACGCAATATACTGCATTTTCTTAATGTGATTCCATACACCACGGCAGCAACTACCATAAAAACAACAATCCATGTCAAAGAACGAGTGAGGCTGGTATCCCAAAACTGTGCGCCTACAAAGAAAGGAACAGGCACTGCGGCAAGCCATAGAGAACGCGATGGATAAGCAAAAAGACGTACTACTATAGTCATTGCACACAACATTATCACGACTGCATAAAAAGCCTGCAATGCCGCTCCCACAACAGGATAATAATAGAACTGTAGGAGAAAAGCGCCAATATACTTCAGCGTATCATCAGGAAATACAGCCGACAGAAAAGTCGTATCAGGCAACGTTGAAAAAAAGCTGTAACCTTCAAGCCACATCATACTATAGTAGTAATAGTGATACCACACATACCACAACACTCCGAACACAACCACAGCATAAAGGCTGATACGTATATACAAAGGTAACTTAAAATTTTTCATCATTGCATCAGTTTGTCTTTACATTTAAACAGTTCCACAGTATTGTCGGGCATCTCCACTCTGCCATCCACAAACTCCGGGATATTAAAGGACTTCAGTCTCAATGTATTCATACGAGGATTCCTCTGTGGCAGAAGAAAGGGCTTACCCGGCTTAGCGTTTTTGTCAAGATAAGCTATGAACACGCGTGTATATCTGCCGTCGAGCCTACGGCTGGAAAACATCACCCACCTTCCATTCTTCGACCAGGAATGATAACTCTCGGTGTTGTTCTTGTCATTCCATATTGCTATGTCGACGTACTCTCGCGTATTAAGATCCATCATCCTCAGATCTGCTTCGTTATGCCAAATGGGAAACGTGCCAAAGTCGGCAATTGTATAAAGCAGATACTTCCCGTCGGGAGAGATACGAGGAAACGAGGCGCTGCCTCCTTGCGTTCCAGCATCATATACCGTATCCACCCTTTCACCCAGAGCACCTCTCCCGGCATCAAACTCCACACGCAATATGCTGTAATGAATATCCTTGCGCTCATCAGGCAGATTCATGCTTGCAGCAGAACAGAAATAAAGCCATTTGCCGTCAGGCGACCACGCAGGAAAAGTCTCCATCGATTCTTCGGTGACAAAGCGCGGATCTGTTATCACCCTGTCTTCACCTGTATCATATAATATAAGGTCAGAACTCTTGTCATACACCTCAAGCGGTTGGCGCCCCAGCCCGAAGAAGGTCTGACGTGTAACATTAGACGAAAAAGCAATATATCTGCCTTCAGGATGCCATGCCGGATAAACGACACTCATCTCAGGCTTCACCTTCCTCGTCCTGCCATTCTCTAAAAATATCGTCCCGCCATTCTCTCCACGTGCATGAAACATCATACGTTTAGCTGAACGGTTCTGGAAATGATGGCAGTTGATACATGCACTATTTGTGGTTTTGTTTGACACTATCTCCACCTCCTCAAAACTGCCCAGCTCACGCTCATATATCCCCATCTGCCTCCAAGCCTCATATCCCGGTTCTATCAGCCGATAGGCAATCCACGGGTCAATCTCATCCTTCGCGACATTGATTGTAAAAGGCTTATATGCAATGCCATCGGGATGCGTTTCATTCCATACAGACACTTTTACAGCAAGTTCACCTCCCGTTACCTTCGCAATAATGCTCCTCCACTCATCAACAGGAATATCCACCACACCATCACTGCCACAGACTGTAGCTATATCCTTACCGTCAAAACTGAATACAGCCTGTATGTGTTCCGCATCCTCCACCATGAAGTTCAGCGGCGCAATGTTCGGCGGAATAGTCACTCCTATATAATCAGGATATATCACGGGCAGTTCATCCACACTGTCCGCAGCCACCTTTTCCCGTGAGCATCCCGTAAAGAGTATATGAAAAATAACTGCTACAAAAATATATTGTCTTATATTACGCATAATTTTCAAAACAAATCCATACATCAAGTATAAAAGGCAGCGGATGACTATTCCGCTGCCTTCATAATTTATAGAAAAGTGTTATTTCCCGCAAACTATCAATAAAGTCAGCATACATAAACGTAAAAACTTAACCTATTGGTGGAACTTGCGGTTTTTCAAGACCAGGAATGAATATAAAACTAAATGTCCTTGATCTCACAGGAATATTCGTTGATTCATCAATAATACTTATTTTAAAGTCAAAAACATCAGTATTGCCGTTTTGTCCAAAATATGCAAAATTTCCACCAGGCTGAACTTGTAATTCCTCATCACCATATCCACTTATTACCTGCCATTCATAATGATATCCATCTGGCAGAGGATTCATTTGAATACCGGCAACACAAGCTCGCTTAGGAAGGGCGTTTCTGTCCTGTAATAGAAATGTACCACCGTATGCACTTGTTCCATACGTTCCACATACATACAAATCATTTGTCATCTGCACATTCATGTTCTCTGCAGCCATAGCAACACATGATACTATTGCAGCAAATAAAGTTAATAAAATCTTTTTCATTAGTTCGTTTTTTATTGGTTAGTAAAAAAGGGTAGCGGAATCTTCTCGATATGATTCCACTACCCAATTATAGAAAAGTGTTATTTCCCGCTAAGACCGTCGGCAAAGCCAGCATAAGCGTGCTTGCGATTATAATTACTATCCCAAAGACCTACAGGCTCTCCTGCACGCCAGCCGCTATCAGCAGGTGCATCAGTGATACACCACTGGGTGATGCCATACTGCTGTGCCTCAGGAATAATCTCGAAGTACTTACTTATGATAAACTTATAGTATGCAGCCATCTGCTTATGCTGCTCCTGTGTGAGCTCCTGAGTTTTCACACTGTTACCACTTGCATCTACATATCCCATATCAAGCTCAGATATCTTTATGAGTTTACCAGACTTAGCAAGAATCTCAAGCATCTTAACCACATGCTCCTCCTTGCTCTTCTGAGTGTTCGCATCAGCATAACAAGAAACATGCATCTGACTTCCGATACCGTCAATCTTTGTCACACCGTCAGCCTCCCAATCCTTTATCCACTGTACGAGACTCTTAACCTTGCCATTGTCATCCCAGTCGCTTTCAAGATTATAGTCGTTGATAAAGAGCTTAAGCTCGCCTTCACCGCCATTCTCGGCATATTTCTCACGGGCAAGACGTACAGCAGTACGTACATAGTCTATATCGCCGAGATAATCCTGCCAATAGAAATTATTCTTAGCATCTTCTGCACTCACAGTACCACGGGTAGCCGACTGAAGGTCATACTTTCCGTCACCGTCCTTGTCTGCACCAGAAAGAGCCTCATTGACAACGTCCCATGTAGTAACATAGCCGCCACAAGCCCCCATCATACCATTAATCCAGTTGCCCATAGCCCAAGTAAGAGTGTCCTTTTTCTCTTCTGGAGTCAAAGGCAATTTATTACCTTTCTCAATAGTATACCAGTGAATATCAGCAAAATAATAATCAACGGCATTGGCATTAACATTGAGATTGAAAGCAATAGATTTCATACCGTCTCCTGCCGCAGGGATAGAAGATGTAGATTCATAATATTGCCATTCTGTAGTAAAGCTCGGATTAGGCGAAAGCATAGAATAGTGCATATAACTTCCAGGATTTCCATGACACTGAGTTTCAGAATTAGCTGCCTCTGAAGCCTTATACCAGAATGAAATCTTATACTGTTCACCTCCAGCCCATGTCTTATTTGGTGTATAGATAAAGAACTGGGTATCCCAAGAGTTTGCAGGGTTAGCATGAGAAGTAATCTTGATATAGTTCTTTCCTTCGGGACCACCTGCAATAGGAGTTCCTGGGACATCCGACTGACCTGGCTCGCGCACCACAAAGTTATCCATAGGCTTACCTTTTTCCATAGCACCATTGGTAACCTGATCTGTATAAATCTCGAAAACAGGAGCCTCAGAGTGAGTAATCTTCATTGATTTCCAATATATCTTTCCAACAAAGTCACCATGCTGAAAGAAAAGACCATTCGATTCAATTACAGGAGTTACATCAAGTGTTATTTCCTCATAATCACCACCTACGGGAATACTGAACTGCTGATTGGCTCCATTTCCCCAATCACCTAATTTAAATCGGACAAGAGCGTCAGATTCACCCTCTGCTTTACATGTAATTGTAAGTTTATAGCCCTTACCTGATTCAAGCGAGATTCCGTTAACAAGCCAATACTGTAAGTCCCAGAAATTGGGGGTCGCCTCTGGATTGGTAATTACCACAGCACCGTCCTTATTCCACTCTGTTATTACTGTCCCAGGATTACCACTCCAACTATAGTTAGAAAGTGTTGAACAATCAAGTTCATAATCCACTTTTTCCACTTTTGCATCTGGATCAACTTCCATCTCTTTATCCGCAATGATGGAGTTAAGCCATTTATTAGGTTGCTGTGAGTGCCAGGCAAGGGTATGCCCATAGATAGTCATACCGTTGCTCTTGGCTGCACTGACAAAGTTCTCAACATTGCCAAAACTCATTGTTCCGTCATCGGCAACACAAGAAGCCATCTTCATGGCATTGCCTGCTGTCATCTCATCAAAGTTAGAATTGGCAAGACGTGTCACAAGCCCATCAGCAGTATAGTCTGCTGCCGCGAGTGCTACACCCAACTTAAAGTTGGGGTTAGCACCACGTGTTTCATGTACATACTCCTTCAGCGCCTTATAGTCTGCAAGATATTCCATACCCTCAATAGAGGCAGGCTTCTCGAATGCAAACTCCAGTTTGTCATCATCGACACACGACGTGTTGAGGACAGCAGTTGCAAGGAGCAGTGTTCCAAAAATCTTATTTGTATGTTTCATACCTTTTATTTTCGATATTAATCTGAAACCATAATTTACTTATTCTCAATAGTGAACCACTCAGCCTTCACGCCTCTATCGCGGACAACAAGAATGTCCTTGGTATGGCATTTAATGCCTGAATATTCAATAGTGTAGTCAAGATAAAGAGCATCACGGTCTTTTCCACCCCAACTGTTCTTCTCGCCCCTGACAACATATTCTCCGCTACCAGTTGCTGTAACACCCTCACTATTTGAAGTAACGGTACATCTTCCATTTTCGTCGAAAGTCAACTTCAGGCGGCAGTCAACATTGTTGCCTATAGCATCCTTGGTAGGGCGTTCCCACTCCACGACATTAATACCAAGTGTACTGAATCCATTGATAACTTCGTCTTTCTCCACATACTCTTCCTGACGTGTAACCGTACCTGTCTTGGCACCGCTGTATTCGTCAGTTCCGCGACGCAGATAGTTTGCATCATACTTGCTGATGTATTTCACAGCATACAAGATATAATCCTGAGGAAGCACATCCCAGTCATCGGCATTTGTTCTGACAGGATTTGTCACAATCTCCTTCTTTTTTCCAACAAGGATGCTGTCAGCACCGGTCACCTTAGTCATAACTACAGGAATAACATAATTGAGTTGTGTTGAGAGCGGATCGTTGAAATAAGCGTCAGTCAACTGTACGGTTACACCGCCAAGTAACTTTCCGCTTGGAATGACAATCTTATCACTGCTCAAAGTGTAGTGAGAAGCCGGCATAGGCACAATATCCCTATTATTATCTTTGAATATCTTACCGTCGCAGAGCGTATTGTCAACCTTGATGTCGATAGTAATGTCTTTATTATTTGCATACACCCCACCCATAGTTGCCATAATCTGACACTTGTGTTCGTTGTCAAGTGTAGTGTCATAATAGTCCTCACCGAGAGTGATGGTACGTATCGGGCTCTGATAGGCAAAATATACAGCTGTGTGACCGTAATCGGGAAACTCCCAATCACCATTCTCACATGACACTGTTGTCAATGCCATTGCAGCCAGAGCCACCATTGATTTAATATTCTTTATTTTCATTTTACTTTCAGGGTTTTATTAATTTTTCAATATTACCAGCCCTTGTTTTGAATCAACTGGTCGAACTTCAATGTCTCGCTGTAAGGGATTGGTCCCCAGAACATATAGTCCTTATAGTCACGCTTCTCAACATCAACGACAGAATATTTCCCAGCCTCAATCTTCATACCCTTGACAGTTTCATTGAGATCAGCCTTCCAGCGACGCAGGTCCCAGAAACGGAATCCTTCAAAACAAAGCTCCAGACGACGCTCATTGCGGATAAGCTCGCGCATCTTGTTCTTGTCCTGTGCACACTCGTCAAGATACTGTGTATCAGTGATGCCCGCACGACTGCGAATAGCCTTAATTACGTCGTATGCAGAGAATCCGAATGTACCCTTACCCTGTGGTCCCCATGCCTCGTTGGCAGCCTCAGCATAACCAAGGAAAAACTCAGTATAGCGCATCAGCGGCTTTAGATGGTGCTGACCTGTGGTAGAAGTAGAAGTGATAACAACACTCTCACAAAGGAGTTTTTTCATATAGTAACCTGTACGTGTTGACTTACCGTCGAACTTGTTCATTGCATTGTTGTCGTTTCCGTCAACGGCAGTCACGATAGTTTGTCCACCGTAAGAAGAGTTGTTGTGGATTATGAACTTCTCAAAACGTGGGTCACGATTTGCATACGGATCCTGCGGGTCATAGCCGCTGTTCGGGTCTGTAATAGGATAGCCATTAGCCATAGGGAAGGCATCCACAAGGTTCTGCGAAGGATTGATGCGTCCGTTACCGAAGAGAGTAGGAGCAAAATTTGTTTCTTCCATTCCAGAACTTTCACCAGCATTTGTACGCCATAGCCACTCTTTGGTGTTCTCACCCTCAGTAAGAGTCTTCAGCTTACCTGGGTCAGTGTACCAAGTGTTGCCATCTGGATCCAACTGGGAAATAGGATCATTGCCGAGAAACTTCAGCACCTCACCCATATACTGAGCAGCCTGCTCCCATGTAACACCTGACCCCTCGCTAAATGCAGGACTTGCGGCAAGAAGGGCAGCTTGGGCACGTACAGCTATTGCAGTGCGGAGTCCCATGCGGTTTTTGGCTGTATTACCAAATACACGGTTATACTGTGACATATTTGCCCCCATTGACTTATATTTGGCAGGCACTGCATTTTCAGAATTAATGTCACCATACTCATCTGGAAGAAGTTCTATTGCCTTCTGTACATCGGCATTCAGCTGGTCAATACATTCCTTAAAAGTATTACGTGGCTTGTTAAAGTCTGAGTTTACAGTCTCTGACTCTGTGAGGATTGGAATACCGAGGAGCTGTCCGTCAGCTGTCCATCCTGCATGAGCTCTGAGCAGATGATACATATAAAGTGCACGCATACCATAAGCATCACCCTCGAAACGCATTTTATAAAGCTCAGCTGCAACCTCATCTGCTGCCCAACTCACTTTAGGAGCAACTTCGAGGAACTGGTTGATATACTGCCAAGATGCACGCAGACGCTGCCACTGATCAAGCGGGTTGTTGTCCTTACGCCATGCCCCTTGGGCAATCTTACGGTAGCTGTTATTCACGTCATTGGACACAGCATCATCGGTAGCCGGCTCTGTCCATGGATAGTCTTCACCGCCATTACCGGCAGGATTACTTATATATGCATGAGCAAGCAATCCTGCAGCCCAAGCTGGCATGTTTTCAAGTTGCGACATGTCCTTGTGGTTCTCAGGAGCCGGATCAAACAAGTCGTCACAGCTTGTGACTGAAACCATCATTGGTGCTATTAATGAAAGTATTGCTACTTTTTTCAATGTTTTCATTTTTCAGAATTTTTATGTTACTATGTTTAGAACGATGTCTTGAAACCGATGTTGTAAGAACGCATCTGAGGAGCTGCCCCCACGTTCATTTCCAGAATCTCACGTTCCTTGGCAATGGTAAGCAAATTGCTTCCACCAACAAACACGTCAATACCTTTTACGAATGTATCATTAAAGAGTGACTTCGGCAGAGAATATGTAATCTGCACACGAGCCAAATTGAAACAGTCTGTTTTGTACATCCAGAAGTCTGAATAACGATAGTTATTGTCGCCGTTGGTTGTTGTCAAGCGAGGATAGGCTGCATCTGTATTGTCGGTAGTCCAGTAATCACGGGCTGCCTCAGAATATTTTCCGTCGCCTCTCATCCACCAGTAAGAGTTGTCCTTCATACCATGTCCGCCGAGGTAGAGATTACCCATGGCAAACAATGTGAAGTTCCTCCACTTTGCTGTGAGGTTGATACCGCCAACGAAAGGATTGTCCCAACGACCGAGGAATACACGGTCGTTATCGTCAATCTTACCGTCATTGTTCTGATCTTTATACTGAAGGTCACCAGGGCGCACCTCACCAAAGGTCTGCTGTGGAGCGGCGTCAATCTGTTCCTGTGTCTGGAAGATTCCAATAGCCTGCAATCCCCAAAGTCCGTTAAGAGGCTGTCCGATGGCAGAGAGATAGTCAAACTCAATGTTTTCGTCGCGCTTGTCGGCAGTACTCTTCACCCATGTGCCGGAAATACCGAGAGTAAGGTCAACTTCACCGAATTTCTTGTTGGCATAAACGCTGAAATCAATACCAATACGTTTGTCAATGTTATAGTTCACAAATGGAATAATCGACGAAGTTGGATAACCTACCTGTGTAAAATAGTTAGGATAGAGCGAAGACACTCTTGCCAAGCCACCGTCCATCTTGCTGGTGAAAAAGTTTGCATCAAATGTGATAAGCTTGTTCCACAGCGAACCGCGAAGACCTACAGAGAACTCCTTACGCTTAACATAACCGAGATCGTAGTTGTTTCCACGCTGGAACTCTGTAGCAGAGCCTCCTTCGAGATCTCCCCAAGAATACCAGCCACCCTGCTGCATAATTGACTTATACATAAAATATCCGTCCTCATTTTCATCAGAAGTGATGTCAATATCCTGATTGATAATACCGGCAGACGCTGTAAGCATAAGATCGTCAACAAAAGTGTCCTTCAACAAGTCGTTTGACAGACGCCACCCCAAAGTAACCGTTGGAGATATAGCAGAACGCTTACCTTCCGGCATTTTTGTTGAATATGGCATAGCCGCACTAAAGTCAATATAATATGTATGGTCATAATTATATGACAGCTGCAAACCAAGGTTGGCGTTGGTTGTACGATGATAGTGTCCGTTGCGCTGTGTCTGCCATGCATTGGCAAGGAACATGGCAAATACATTGTGTACCTTGTCAAAAGTACGGGTATAGTCAAACTGTCCTGATACATTGTATGTATATCGGTAAGCGGAATTCGAGATATTCTCGCTACCCGTCTTCTCATCCTTACCATACTGGGTAATGCTGCCAATCACATCCTGCCCATTGTAGTTGACCCAATTAGGCGAATATGTAGCATACGAGTTACTGTACCCCTGATTATATGTAGAAGCATAGTCAATGCCATACTTTGCACGGAACATCAATCCCTGTGTCAGTTTCGAGAGATTGACATCAAACTCAGTATTAAACTGGAACTGACGGCTTACAAACTTGTTGTCACCTGCGGCAAAAGCATCTGCATAGGGATTTGTCTGATTGTTGATGGTACCTCCGAAGAAGTATCCGCCCTGCAGGTAGTTACTGTTGTTTACAATACCGAGAGAGTTTTTGTCGTTAGCCTCAATATAGCTGATTGGTATCAGCGGAGCCACAAGGTGTGGGCGGAGTGTGGCAGCCTGTCCCCACCAGTCAGTCTTTGCAGTGTATGAATCATAGAAAGTCACGTTGGCATCAGCCTTTGCCGACAGCCAGTCGTTGAACTTAACATCCATGTTACCACGCACAAAGAAACGGCTTACATAATTGTCCTTTGTGTTACCCACTTTCAAGAGGTCATTCTCACGATAGTAACCCATTGTAGTATAGTATTTCACGCGACCGCCACCGCCGGTAACCTCAAGGATTCCCTCATAACGGGTAGAAGCATCACGGCGATACTGCGAGTCGTACATATCAAAATTAGGATAGCGGTAAGGATTTTCTCCCGACGCGAAGTTATATATATCAGCATCAGAATAATTTGCACTCAAACCGTCATTCTTACGTGCCTGATTATATAGCGACATGTACTCGGCTGATCCCAAATACTTAGGAAAAGCTATAGGAGTATTCATGCCGCCATTGGCATGCACATTGATTCGCAGGTCACCCATCTGTCCGCGCTTGGTTGTAATCTGAATCACTCCCTTAGCGGCACGAGGTCCATAGAGAACAACTGCGGCAGACCCTTTGAGCAGAGTAATCTGGTCGATTTCGGTAGGCAGCACATTGTTGGCATCACGCACCATTCCGTCCACCACCACAAGATAGTCGCCATAGCCCCAAAGCCCATTGTTGACTCCGCCCACGACATTCTCTATATAATCCAAGCTATAGCTGCTGTAGTTTTTCTCAGCCAGCTCTTTCATGTCAATTGCAGACACACCGTTGAGCAGATCCTGTTTATCCACCGAACGGAATGCTACATGCACCTTGTTGTCGAGCGTGTCGGCAAAAGCATCCAAGGCTTCCTGCGCCAAAGCACCAGAAGCTGTGGTCGCCAACATCGCACATAAAGCAAGTCCTTTATATATATGTCTCATTTTATTTCTTGTTTACGAATTAATAATTCCGTTACCAACCAGGATTCTGACCAAATTCAGGATACAACGTGACATCGTCGGTCTTGAAAGGCAACCAGTAGTGTCTCTTCGACAATGCCCTCTTAATAATGGTTTCCTCACGGAAGTTGAGAACCTTATTTTCCTTAGGATCCTTAGATGTATCAAGTTCCTCGGCACGGTCAAACTTCTGGCATGTCTTGATATTGTATGGATATTCCGTAAGCAGTTTCCAACGACGCAAATCGTGGAAACGGTGACCTTCGAACGAAAGTTCAACAGCGCGCTCACGGCGAACCTCACCCATAAACTTCTCAAGGCTACCTGTATAGCTTGCATCCACGTGGGCAACTCCTGCACGGTCGCGGATTACATTGACTGCATCCTCAGCCGTAAGCGAACAATTGCTTGATTTGCCCTGTGCAGAGCCATAACCCTCTGCAGCAGCCTCAGCGTACATCAAATAAACGTCAGCAAGGCGAAGATATGACAGACTCATGTGGAATCCCCAACCATAGTCAAGATCATCCTTATTAGCACCAATTGGAATAAACTTATAATTAAGATAGCCGGTACGGCTGGTGGATTTGGGGTCATTCACACCATTACCACCCTCATAGAAGTTGGCATACTGGTAAGGCTTGTGATCTGCATTTGTGACAGACTTTATCATCTTCACTCCATCATAAACTATGTCATGATAGAAACGCGGGTCACGGTCTTTCCATGGATACTCCTTGTCAAAACCAGAGTTGGAGTCGTCAAGAGGCAGACCATTTGCCATACCATAATAATTCACATAGTTAGCCGCCGGATGAAGGATAATACCGTCACCCTCACAGATTGCAGAAAGCTGATAAGAGTTCATCTGACGCCAATAAGAATCGGCACCATACGTTGTATGACGCATTATAGCTTCAGTACCACCAGGCACAAGGAAGTCCTTACGAGAGTAGAACAATGTGCTGTAGTCTGCAAAATCAACAAGCTTGTACTGTGTCTGACCGTTTTCAACCATTGAAAGTACTTGACCAAGAGCATCTGCTGCAGTCTTACAACGCTCTGCATCGTATGCCTTGCTGTCGCTGTCAACCCCTTGTGCCATCAGAGGACTTCCTGCATATAGAGCTGCCTTACCAAGATAAGAGAGAGCCCAAATCTTGTTGGCACGGAACTCGTTCTTACCCTGTGTAGGACGACCTGTAGCTGTATTATCCCAGTTAACCGGCAGAAGCTCTGCCGCACGCTTAAAGTCAGCAATCATAAGGTCGGCACATTCCTGATAGCTCATACGGGGAAGTTTGAACTGTGCAGAAGGGTCGAGAGGCTCTGTCATATAAGGCAGACCACCCCAATATGAGCAAAGCTCAAAATAGAACCAACCACGCATAAAACGGAGCTGACCTTCGATGAAGTTACGCTGTTCCTGCGTAGCATCAACAAGAAGACCATCCTCAATAGCCTTCAAACCCATATTAGCCTGACGGATGCCATACCAGCTACCACCCCAAAGAGACTTATAAAAGCGAGGATTATTATCAGTGGGTTTTGCATCAACATACCATTCCCTGTCAAGGAAACATGCATTGTTGTTGAAATAACTGCGATAGTTTCCGTTGTCAATCTGGAAGCCCATCAAGTACTCACCGTTACCAGTGGTGATAACCTCGTCTTCACCCCAGTTGAACGAGCTAACCCAGTAATGTCTTGAGAAATCGGGGATTATATTATACATAACCTCGACATATCCCTGAAAATTTTGGAAGTTCTTAAACGCATCTTCTTTGGAAAGAACAGATGACTCGTCACGATCCAGATAGTCAGTGCAAGAACTGAAACCGAGCGTGCAGCACATCAGCGCGCCAAGAACGTATTTAAATGTTTTTTTCATCTTTTCTCTGATTAAAGTGTGATTTTAAGTCCTAAATTGAAACGACGCTGAGTTGGATAAGCACTCCAGCCGCCTGTGTTAGACTCACGGTCATCCGGCATATCTGTCCAAAGAGCAAGGTTATTACCGTTAATAAATACTTTCAGGCTCTGCAGACCGACAGCCTTAAGCCACTTCTCTCCTGAGAAGGTATATGCAACCTCTGCATATTTCAGACGAAGATACGAGCCATCGTAAAGGAAACGTGTACCGTTGGTGTACGCACTCTTCTGTGTCAGCCAGCGTGGCAGAGGCACATTGGCATTCTGATTGTCCTTTGTCCAGTAGCTGCCTTCAAAATAAGCTGTGTTGCGTGTACCGCCAAGACTTTCAAGGCTAACAACACGGGAAACGTTGTTGGTGCCATAGAACTGAACAAATGCACTAAATCCCTTGTAGTCGAATCCAATCTGGAAATTGCAAGTGTTCTGGGGAATGCTTGTAAAACCATAAGGTACCTGATCGTTAACGGTAATCTTACCGTCGGCATCATAGTCGAGGATGATATAATTTCCTGGCATACGGGCATCGTCCTTCTCATCGTGTGCGGTGCTGCCATAAAGCTCATCCCAGTTGTTATAATAACCTTTGTCAACGTATGTATAGGTCTGATTGATTCCCTTGCCTGCCTTTTTCTGATACTCAGGCTTCAGCAATGGATCATCAGCTTCTATCACTTCACTCTTGGCGTGTGTAAATGCAACATTACCCCAAAGGCGCCAGTCCTTGGTGAGTTGCTTGTTGAAACGCAGGTCAAGCTCATAACCAGAGCTATTCACCTTACCCTTATTAATAGTAGGTGCGTTTCCTCCGAAATACCCCGGCACAGCACGGCTATTACCATTGATAAGAATATCAGAACGCTTTTCACTAAAATAGTCGAACGAACCGGTAATCAAACCACCGAAGAAACCGAAGTCGGCAGCGATGTCAAGTTTTTTGGCTGTCTCCCAATGCAAGTCAGGGTTACCAAATTGTGTCTGCTCCCACCATGTGTAAGGACTTTTTGAAGGATCAACACCTGTAGAGCCCTCACGGTAAGAGCCAGAGTTAGCCCACTGGTCCATATAAAGCCAACGACCGTCACCAGAAACCTGATCGTCACCAATTTCACCATAAGATGCGCGAAGCTTGAACATATCAACAATATGCTTCTCACGCAAAGTCTTCATGAAATTCTCTTCGCTGACCATCCATCCGATAGCACCAGAATTGAAGAAAGCAAAGCGGTTATCCTTAGAGAATAGCTCAGAGCCATTGTAGGCACCGTTGTACTCAAACATATATTTATGCGCGAAGTCGTATGTAGCACGGAACACCCAGTTCTCACGATAATGCGGCTGATTAGAACCTGTAGCATACTGCTCACGGCTAAAGTTGCCCATTGCACCAACAGTGTGCTTGCCAAAAGTATTTGTATAGTTGATCTGTGCCGAATAGTTAACACGACGATAAGTCCTCCAGTCATTGACCGAACCCGCACCCGTCTTCCATGCCACATTATTCTTATAGTCGAACTTATAGTTCTTATCAGCAGTCACGTCTGTTTTGATTTCGCCGGTTTCAGGGTCAATCCACTGATGGGCATCGCCTTCCCAGTCGGTTGTATCATCAATACCACGCCCCGTCTCATTAAAGGCATTATCAAAGGCAAGACGAGCCTGGAAGGAAAGTCCCTTTGTTATGAAACCGAGGTCTTGCTCAATGGTGAAGTCAGTATTCAAACGGTCGTTTGTAGTATAACCAATACCGTTTACAATAAGGTCTTCCATTGAATTGGTTGCAGCCTGAGTCGGATTAGGATTATAATAACCAAATACGCCATTGCTGTAAATTGGGCGGAATGAGTCAGGTGCAATTCCATAGAAAGCCGACCATACAAGGTTCTCATACTGTCCCTGTGTTGCTTTCTTCACTGCATGTGAGCCAGAGAGATTTACATGCAACTTGGTCGTCTTTGTAAGATTAAAGTCGAGGTTTGAACGCACGTTTACTCGGTCATAAGAGAATCCTGGCTGATAACCACGCATAGCAGGCACTGTCTTATATATGTCACCCTCGTGTGCATAGTCAACACTTGCAAAATATTTGGCGAACTTAGAACCACCGGAGATATTGATGTTTGCCTGATAAGATGTAGCAACATCTTTGAGCAGCTCGTCAACCCAATTAACATTAGGATAACGCTCAAATTCCTCCTGATTGGCAGGGTGACGGTATTTGTTAAGACGATTTTGTGTAAGATAGTATGCCCAAGCCTCAGGGCGATAAGGCAACTCACTCTCAATTACCTGATTACGCAGGTTAAGGGCATCGTATGCATCCATCATGTCCGGCAACTTTGAATATGTTTTCAAAGTGGTACTGGCACTGATGTTTACTGTTGCCTTACCTTCCTCACCGCGTTTAGTGGTGATAAGGATAACACCATTGGCACCACGCACACCAAATACGGCTGTGGCTGAAGCATCCTTCAACACAGAAATAGATGCCACCGAGTTGATGTCAACACTCGACATAGGACGCTCGATACCATCGACAAGCACGAGAGGCGCAGAGTTGTTCCACGACGTGACACCACGGATGGTGATGGTCGGGTCCTCTTCACCTGGCTGACCTGTGGTACTCATCGTTACCACACCTGGCAGGTTACCTGCCAACGCCTGTCCGAGACTGGTCACACCACCAGTACGCTCCAAAACTTTGGATGTGGTCTGGGTGATGGCACCCACAACAGACTCCTTCTTCTGCTGACCGAATCCAACGATAACCACGTCGTCCAACAACGCATTGTCGTCTTCGAGAACGATTTTCAAAGGCTTGCCCGACACGCGGACCTCCTTTGTCTTCATTCCCACATAAGAAACTACCAGCACTGTCTGATTACTCGGCACCTGCAAGGTGAAGTTTCCGTCGAAATCGGAAACAGTTCCCTGACCCGGCTTGCCTTTAATCATAACGCTGGCACCAATGATGGTTTCACCTGAGGCATCCACCACCTGACCCTGTACGGTAATGCCCCCCCTCTGCTGAGCCATAGCAAAAGCACAGCTCACCATGAAGGCTATTACCACCATGAGGGTACGTTCGATAAAAATCTTACCTTTTTCCATTCTACATGGTCAATTTTTTAGTTTACGTTAATTAAATTTAGTTATTATTGTTTGTCGCCAAATCCATATTTGTCCATAGCAGTTAAATTGTGCTGCAAAAGTACAAATTATCTATAACATGAACGTTTTATAAGATAACACATACTTTTTCTCATGTAACATCTTATCAAAAATATGCACTTTTTTGACCATTTTTATGTTTATTGTTGCAAAAATCAATGAAAATTAGCTCATATTACGGTTTTCAGCCTATTTGTCAATGTGTACATAATCCACATCGACGAAGCCGCCCGCCTGCCTGGTGCAGTAGCAATGTATCTGGAAACGGGTGCCCATGAACAGCCTGCGATAATCATAACGCATCTTAAAGTCACGGATGGCACACTGCCATGTCTTGCCATTGTCGGTGCTATAAAGCAAGTCGGCAATATCCTTGCCCACATTGAAGTCGCAGCTTACACGGAAGAGAATGTCTTTCACCTTATTTATTTTATATGTGGCAGAATAAACCTCTTCGTTTGTAACATTCTCTATAACCTTGTCCTTATCGGAGAGGCTGACATTGTTTTTCATTGCACGCACCACAAGCTGCTTGCCATGACGCTCAACCTGAAGCACGGCGGCATCGCCCTGGAACGCGCTGACTCCTGCCACATCGCCGTCCGCCATGTGACTGATGTCCATCTTGACCACAGTGTTCATCGTTGGTCCCACCATGCGCTGCGAGATGGAATTGCGGGCATCGAACACATTCGAGGCTTTCTGCGAGGTCTTAAGGCGCAGCCATCCCGGACGCTCGGTGAGGCTCCATGCCGCATTGACGGGATTGTGATTCCACTCCCAGTAGTTCTTCAATTTTGGAGAGCTGAAGTCGTCGCTGCCCACTATGCCTTCGCATTTCTCTGGAGCCTTCACTCCCGTTACCGTTATCTCGGCAGGCACTTTGCCGTTCTCGTCGCCCAGCATTGGCCAGCCGTCAATCCATCGGCAGGGAGAGAGTGTGAGCACACGCCCCACTCCGCCACGGTCCTGGAATATCATACCATACCAGTTGCCGTCAGGACCGGAGACGATAGTACCCTGCCCCACATACGGGAACCCGGCAAACTCGCTAAGCAGCACGGTCTTCTTCTCGTAAGGACCGGTAATCTTGTCGGCACGGTAGCACAGCTGGCGGCGCGCTCCTCCCTGAGGCCATGAGATAATCATAAGATAATACTTGCCGTTGTGCTTCACCATGCGGCTTCCCTCAAGCAAGCCGTTCTCCACACTGTCGCGGAGATTGAGATGCACGTCAACGCCACCCTCCTTCACGTCCTGAAGGTCGGCGCGCAACTCCTGAAGATGAATATTGCCCGAGCCGCTGACGGTGTACACGCGGTTGTCGTCGTCGAAGAACAGAGCACAGTCGTGGAAGTGACGCATGCGCGACACAAGCTGCCATTTATCACGGGGGTCGCGTACCTTATATATATATGTGTCGCCACCGGGATTGTCGTTAGGAGCAAAAAGGGCATAAAACCATCCATCGTGATACTGCAGCGACGTTGCCCACTGTCCGCGACCATACACGGTGCCGCCCTCCATGCTGTACTTGGGCGAATCGGTGAGCTCATCAAAGATATAGTTGATGGTCTCCCAATGAATAAGATCCTTGGAGTGCATTATCGGCGCACCTGGCATGAGGTGCATGGTGGTGGTCACCATATAGAAGTCGTCATTGACACGGATAACATCGGGGTCGGGAGCATCTGCCCATATTATAGGGTTACGCCCCGTAACATTCTCTGCTGCCGACGGCAATGCCACCGACATCAATACCGCAACAGCCGCACTTTTAAAAATTTTCCTCATTGATAAAAAATTCATATTCATTCAGTTTTAAGATTTATCTAAACATTTTCACATATATACATTTTGCGCCGCAAAGGTACAACAAAAAAAGAATATGCAGTTTACACAGAGTTACACATACTTTTTCTCATGTAACATACCTCAGTTTCTATATTAAAATGCATCTTATAAGTAAATGAACAAAATTAAACGATATAATGTATCTTAAGATAGAAGCTCATGCATCTTAAGATAAAAGCTCATGTATCTTAAGATAAAGCCCCATGTATCTTAAGAGCGAGGTAATTTAAGAAAAAGAAAAATGGGGTGCAGAGCGTAATCGCTATTACGGTCTGCATCCCCACATTACAAAACTACAACTATATAAATCAAAAAAACTACTAACTATAAACCTTTATTTTTTTATGCTATAAGAGCAAGCTCACTGTTGCCGTGGTTGTGGCGGCAACTACTGTCAACATTGCCCCACAAACCATTTTTACGGCAACTGTCATATTCATATTGTTTTTATTAATAGTATCTTCCCGATTCCTGAAAGCTCCACCAGTCGAAGTTGAACAGTTTGGCACCCTTATTGCCCCGGAACAGGAAATAGATGTCATGTACACCCATCACCTCGCTGTCGAGCTTGGCGGTAAACTGACGCCACTCTTCCCAGCCTCCGGTGTTGTCAACCTTCAGTTTGCAAAGCAGTTTTCCGTCGGGGGCATCGGCATGCACCTCAATCCATCCTCCCTGGAGCGCACTTGCAGCACACACAGTGAATGTCTTTGGAGAATAAGAGCCAAAGTCACATTGGCGCACTACAATGGAATCTCCGTTGTGAATATCACTCACATACACTCCGGTCTTATTGTTAACCTCTGTCTTCACTCCACGTGAAAAAGCCATCGTCTCAGCCTCAACGCGCTTCAGCGGGTTGAGCGTACCCACAGGCTCTACACCTTTGTCAGTAGGCATTATCGTAGGGAATGTGCCGTCGGCATTATACTTAAACTCCTCCACTGCCACGCTGCGCCCGAAGCCTCCGCCTCCCGGCAGCTTGCCTGTATGATAGAAGAAATAGGAATGTCCCTTGAAGTCAGCCACTCCGCAATGATTGGTAAAGCTGCCTGTATCGCACAGCGGCATAATCTCGCCCATATATTTCCATCCCTTCACAGGATTGTCGCTCATGCTGTATGCAATATGCTCCGGCACTCCACCTGCGGCATAGAGCATGTAGTATTTCTTGCCACGCTTCATCGCCCACGGACCTTCGGTATACATATCCTTATATTTATTGCCTTTTACGCGCTCTTTCGGGTCGGGAGCACCAAAGCCCTTCTCGGTCATCTCAACAGTTCCAACTTCTCCGTCGATGCTCGTCATGTCGGCATTGAGCTTGCAGTAGTACAAACGTGGATTGCCCCAGTATAGATATGCCTGCCCGTCGTCATCGATAAACACAGTAGGGTCGATGTAGTCCCAGTTGCCGTCGGCAAGAGGCTTGCCAATTGCATCGCGGAAAGGTCCTGTAGGACTGTCACCCACAGCGACACCAATAGCCATTCCTCCTGACAATTTCGAGTGGGCACATATATACCAGTAGTATTTTCCATTGCGCTCTATGGTCTGCGCCGCCCAAGCCCTGTCATCAGCCCAGCTGAAAGTGTCGAGCGACAAGGGCACGCCGTGGTCGGTCCAGTTCACCATGTCGGCAGTAGAATAAGCTCTCCATTCGTTCATCCAGAAAAAGTCAGCACCGTCCTCATCATGACCTGTATACACGTACATTCTATCACCTGCCACCATAGGCGCGGGATCAGAGGTGTACCATGTCTGTACAAAAGGATTCTGTGCTGCGGCAAGCGCCGACGCAACCGTAAATGCCATTGACAATACTGTTTTTTTCATCATCACTTTGTAGTTTTCAATTAAGCTGATTTAAAATTCCGCTGCAAAATTATATAAAGTTTCGCATTTACACTTTATAATTTGTATCAAATAGCTTTCATTGCGCAACATTGTGGATAAATTTTCCTATTTCAGTGTCGGTTAATGCAAAAATGATAAGATAAATGAATGAAATGTTACAAAAAATTATTAACTTTGCACACAAAAACTTAAAATACTACGAAACTACGCATGAACAGCATGATGATGAAACTAAGGATTGCGGTTGTCGCCATGACGGCATGGCTGGCAACAACAGCGTATGCCCAGATGGGAATACTCTACGACAGCGACAGCCATATATCGAGCAGTCTCGTAAGATCGGCATATCAGGACAGCCGCGGAATGCTATGGGTGGCAACAAACAACGGACTGAACATATACGACGGATACGACTTCTACTCGCTGTATAAGACACACGGGCTGAACAGCAATGTGGTGAACCATGTGACAGAGGACAGCAAGGGGCATATATATGTGTGCCAGGCAAACAGCATACAGGTGATAGTCAACGACAAACTGCTGACTGTCACTGAGGACGGAAAGACAAAAAACTGCTTCGTCAGCCATGCCATAAGGCGCAAGGACGGAACAATTATATATGCAACAAGCGGCTGGGGACTACACAAGATAACTGGACTGACCACCTCGGAGCAGATTCTTTCCGGCGAAAGAGCGCTCGACTTCACAAGGAAGCTCATGGAAGACAATGACGGCAACCTGTGGGCAGTGACCGAGGACAACGGAGTGATATGCATTGACCGCAACAACAGGCTGACACGATACTTCGACAACATTGACCTGAGGGGCATAATGAGCGACATCTGTCAGGACTGCAACGAAAACATCTATGCCGGATGCAACAACAGCGGAGTGTACGTAAAGCGCAAGGGAGAAAAAGCATTTACGCTGATACCACAGACAGAGGACATACCGGTGACATCGCTGATGCCCAATAACAAGACGCTGATGATAGGCACCAACGGTCAGGGCCTGAAACTGCTCGAGATACAGACGGGAACGGTGAAAAACAGCACGTTCTACACCTATAAGACCAATCTGAGCAGAACAAAAGTGGGGTCGATAACCCGAGACAAGGACGGCAACATCTGGCTGGGACTGTTTCAGAAAGGACTGTTTGTACAGATGAACCACAAGTCACGGTTCGGCTACATTGGAAAGAAGATGCCACAGCAAAACCTCATCGGCGACGAATGTGTGATGGCTGTACACCAAACAGGTGACGGCACACTGTGGGTGGGCACCGACGGCGGCGGACTGTATGCCCTTGGCACTGACGGCGGATACAGGCAGGAAAAACACTTTGCACCACAAGGCAAAAGTAACTCTATTCCCTCGGCTGTGCTGTGCATAGCCGAAGACGAGAACAAGCGGCTATGGATTGGCTCCTACACAAAGGGCTGCGGATGGGTGGACACCGAAACTGGCGAATATCACCGTCTGCCTTGGAGTTACGGCAAGGCTACCGGTGTGTTTGAAATCATTGCAGACAAGAAAGGACACCTGTGGATAGGAACTCTGGGCGACGGACTGAAGATGTATGACATTGCCACGGGCAAGACCGTGAGCTACAAAAGCCGTGGCGGCACGAAACAATGTCTGCCTAACGACTATATCATGCAGATGCGGCTGTCGCGCAACGGCAAGATATTATATATCGGAACATCAATGGGACTGGCGGCACTCGACATTCCATCAGGAAGCTGGACAAAGACGTTCGGGACAAACATAATGCTCGAAAATAACAACGTGACGGGAATAAAAGAGGACAGGAAAGGACGTCTGTGGGTGGGATGCGACGATGCACTGTACCTAATTGAAAGAAACGGGGAAACACGGATTACAAGCTACACCACAGCACAGGGACTGCCCTCAAGCTCGGTTGCCGACATACAGGAGGACAAGGCCGGAAAACTTTGGATAAGCACCAAGAAGGGTCTGTGCAGTCTGAACCCAGCCACGGGAAAAGTGACAAACTACTACGCCAACGATGGACTCCAGAGCAACGAGTTCAGCGAAGGCGTGTCGTTAAGCATGACCGGCAACAAGTTGCTGTTCGGAGGAATGCAGGGCATAACAGTGTTCACGCCCGAGGACATCAACCCCCGACAGCAGAAACTCAACGTGGTACTGTCGGCACTGGAGATAGGAAACACCATAGTGAGAGCAGGAATGAAGTCGGGAAACTATGTGATAACCGACACCATCGTGGCGGAAAGCAGCCGCTTCGACCTGAGCCATCAGGACAACACGGTGACCCTGCACCTGTCGACACTCACTTTCAAGAATAAGGAGCGTACGGTATTCCGGTACAGTATCGACTCGGGCGAATGGAGCTCACTGGCGGAAGGAACAAACCGCCTGACACTCACACATCTTACACCTGGCACCTATAATATAAGGATACAGGCTACATTAAACGGCGTACAGTCGAAGGTGAAGAAGATAACAATCGTGGTACACCATCCATGGTACTTCTCATGGTGGGCAAAAACCATTTATCTCCTTATTATAATATATGTATGCTGGTGGCTCTACCGCAACATGAAGGCACGGCAGCAGGATAAGCTCGACCTGCAGAAACACATTCATGCCGAAGAGATGAACGATGCCAAGCTGCGCTTCTTCATTGACCTGAGCCACGAGATACGCACACCTATGACGCTCATCACATCGCCATTGGGAGACCTCATGGCTGAGGACAACGACCCTCACCGCAACGCCATCTACGCCACCATCAAGCGCAATGCCGAGCGAATACTCCACATCGTGAACCAGATAATGGACATGAGGAAAATAGACAAGGGGCAAATGAAAATGCAGATGCAGGAAACCGACATGGTGGGATTTATTAACGAAATTTGCTCACTGTTTGCCTACACGGCACGCAACAAGGGCATCAACCTCTCATTCATGCACGACGGAATAAACAAGCTGTCGGCTTGGGTTGACCGCACCGCACTGGACAAGGTTATGATGAACCTCCTGTCGAACGCAATGAAATATACTCCAAACGGCAAGAACGTGGTGATTGGACTGGAACACGACAGCAAGAACATGCGGATTTATGTAAGCAACGACGGACAGCAGATACCGGAAGACCAGCTGGAAAAGATTTTCATGCGGTTCTATCAGGCAAAGGGCAGCAACACCAAGCCCGGTACGGGCGTGGGACTCGACCTTGCACGCTCGCTTACCGAACTGCAACACGGTACCATTCATGCTGAGAACGTGCCAGGAGGCTGCAAGTTCGTTATCGAACTGCCATTGGGTTATGCCCACCTGACAAAAGAGGAGATAATGGAAAAGACACAAAAACAGGAAAGCAGTACTGCGGAGACACATGCGGGAAATGATATAATCAGCACTGGAGAAAACGCAAACGGCACATTACCGGAGGCGCCGAAGGAGAATGCAGAACAGACTGAAAACACTGAAAATGTAGAAAATACGGGTGATGCAGATAATACAATAAATGCGGAAGATACAGAAAAGGCATCAAAAAAACAAGCAAAGCCAAAGCTGCAGACAATAGTGATAGCTGAAGATGACGACGAGATAAGGCAATACATTGCACAGACGCTCAGCAGCACATTCAGGGTGCTGACTTGTGCAGATGGTGCCGAGGCGCTGCCCGTGATACAGAAAGAGCTGCCGGCGCTGGTAATCACTGACGTGATGATGCCGCAAATGGACGGCAACGAGCTGTGCACCAAGATAAAGTCGAATATACGCACCAACCACATTCCGGTGATAATGCTCACGGCAAAGGCTATGGACAATGATGTGCTGGAAGGACTGGAGACCGGAGCCGATGCCTACATCACCAAGCCTTTCAACATGGACATACTGAAGCGTACCATAATAAACAAGATTAACAGCCGACGCGTGATGGAGAAGAAATTCTCGGGTGAGGAGAGCCAAAACGACAAGGTGGAGAAGCTGGAAATAACAACGCCCGACCAGAAACTGATGACAAAGATAATGGATGTGATCAACGCCAATATCAGCAACAGCGACCTGAGCGTGGACATGATAGCGCAGAGCGTGGGACTGAGTCGCGTACACCTGCACCGCAAGATGAAGGAGCTTACCAATCAGACTCCGCACGACTTTATACGCAACATACGTATGCAGCAGGCTGCAAAGCTGCTGGAAGAGGGTAACCACAATATCACGGAAATAGTGTATAAATGCGGATTCAGCAACACTACATCGTTCTCCACCATGTTTAAGAAAATGTATGGCCAAACACCAAGAGACTACATGAAAGATAAATAAAAATATGCAGAGTAAATAAAAATCTCCCCATCCAACGTTGCTTCACAGCAATAAAAGGGATGGGGAGAACTCTTATAAAAGAGAGATTGTTCAGTTGCTTTGATTAGATTATTTTTGCATTATTCTGCGTCCCACCCCAACTCTGTGGCAAGGTCGACACCAGGCATTGCGAGATAGCAGGGTGAAGAGCCGTCAGGTCCCCATCCGCCTACGCCATTCATATACCAATATGCGTCTATCGTGAGATAACGGATATCATCGTCGTCGGTATATTCAGCATAGCTTAAAGCATCCTTGTCAGCCTGCGATGCATTAAGTGCCGAAGGCAGCCATCCCAGCATCTCCACACCATAGCTGGAGTTGAAGGTGTTGATATGTATGGGAGTGCTCCACGACACATAGCCGTTCTGACTCACAGTGAACACCAGATAGGGAGTATAGCTTGCCGTGGTCTCACCGTATGATGTCACCAGTTCGTCGGTGTACGGATTGGCAATGCGGTAAACATTTGGCATATCATCGCGCTGGAACACATCGGTCTCAGTCCAGAATCCATACCAGAATCCGTCAAGCCACTGCCCCTTGCCAATGTTGTTCCACTTCACACGCACAGCAGATGCGCTGAACGACATACCGCCATCGATTTCAGTGTACCATTTACCACGCAGTTCCTCGGGAACATTTATCAGCAAATCATATTCCTCGCCTATCTCTGCCCTGTCAAAGGTAAGGGTAACAGTGGTCTTGTCCTCGCCTGCCGCGAAATGTGCCGTCGGTACATTGTACACATCTGCTGTGTTTTTAATCACATCGAAGGTCACATCAAGCGCCTGGTCGGTAGCTCCCACTCGTGCCACTTCCACGGTCATCTGCATTGGGTCTGTGGGGTCGAGCTCCGTTGCCACTGCCGTTTTTGTAAAATACACTGTAGTGGCTCCAGCTGCCTCAGCCGCGCCCGGTGCCCAGTTGTCATCGTCATCACCACACGATGTGAGAAGCGCTGTCATTGCCATTGCGGCACATATATATTTATTGAGTAGTTTCATAATATTTTCCCTTTATTTTTTTCGTTTTTTTTATTATGTCTGGCGACAAATATCAATCTGTCACTCCATCGCGCAGCTGACCGTTTTGTCCAGCCACAGGCAGCGTGCCGCCCGTGTTGTCCACGATAGCCTTGTTGTTGTTCATCTCAGTCTGTGTGAATCGCATGTTGAGCCATGGATCGTCGGCAGCCATGTTAAACTGATAAGCCTCAGGCCAGTTGTTGACCTCACCCTGATGGAAACGCACCAGCGGTTTACCCAGTCGCTTCATGTCGGCAACATAGAATCCCTCACCCCACAGCTCCACGCGGCGCTGGAACCAGATCTCATCAGCAAGCGACAGCTGGCGTCCGTTAACAGTATATGCGGGGTCGCGGTAGGTCTTCACAAAGTTTTCGAGCACTGTGCGTGCCTGACTCTCATTGCCGCTCTTGGCAAGTCCCTCAGCCTGGATGAGAATCATCTCCTCAACACGCATGAGTGGCCAGTCATTGTTGTTCACCGCGCTTCCAATGCCCGACTTCATTCCAAACTTCACATTGGTGTAGGGCAGGAAAGCAACTTTATCATCATATTCATAAGTGGCGATATCCTGTCCCCGCGCCTCATTCCATGAGAGTCCTTCAAGCAGGGGCGACTTCAGGTTTTCGTCCACCCACCATCCCTTGCGCACATCAGTGGCAGGAATCTTGTTATATAGCATCACATTGCAGCAGGCATAGCATCCTGTTCCGGCAGAGTAGCTGCTACCGCTGAACGAGCCCACCCACGAGCAACTTGTGGGATAACCGTCTTCAGCCACCATGTCATCGGTAATGTCGATTGCCCACATCCAGTTGTGCTCAGCCATGTCGGTGAATGTAGGTGTACTAATCTCGTTTATTGATGCCGGAGTGTAGCCCTCCATAGCCTTTGCGGCATCATCGGCAGCCTTGGCATATTCGCCAATAGCAAGGTGAGCCCTTGCACGCAGTCCGTATGCCACATTGATGTCAATGCGGGTCTTGTCAGTTCCACGTGTTGTCGGATTTTGCTGCAGTGCGCCTATGGCATCGTTGAGGTCAGTGAGTATTGCGTCATACACCTCAGCCATGGTAGCACGCGGATTGTTGGTATAGTCCACTCCTTCAGAAAGAATCGGAATGCAGGGTTCGTCCTTGTGTCCGGTGTATCCAAACTGGAAGTATGGCGCCAGCTGCATGTAGGCAAATGCGCGCATTGCCTTTGCCTGTGCCCATTTATTGCTGCCTTCCTCCACACTTGCCAGCACTTCATTGGCGACACCTATCTGGTTGTAGGGATGCTTGTAGCGGGTATAGGGATTGGCATAACTTGGGTCGCGGGTTGTCATGTCGGCACACGCACTGAACCAGTTGTAGCCTGAATTCTGCACCACAACGTCGGCTCCCTCCACATCCTGTGAGAATGCCATCATCACATATCCGAAGTCATCGGCACGGCCCTGCTTTGAACCATAAACCGAGAACGGCTCTCCCATCATCGAGAACATTCCGCTAAACACTGCATCAGTGCGCGACGGTATTGCCTCGTTTGTTTCCTTTATCTGGTCTGAGGTTATGATGTCTCCCTCAGGATTCTGATTGTCAATGTCCGAGCATGATGCAAGCACCGCGGCGGCACCGAGCATCAGCAGTGAAATCTTATTTCGTGTCATAACTTATTATCTTTATTTCGTTATTGTCTGTTAGAATGTTACCGATATTCCGGCAGTTATAGAGCGCATGGCAGCGTATGAGCTGGTGGTTAGTCCGGCGCCGTATGTCATTGAACCTACACCCATGTTGAAGCGCGGGTCCATACCCTTGCGCTTTGTGAGCAGGAAGAGGTTTTCGCCTGCTACATAGATACGCACATTGCTCAGTTCAAGATTCTGAATCCATGTCTTTGGCAGAGTATAGCCCAGGGTGAGGTTGTTCAGGCTGAGATAGTTTGAGCTTGTGAGGAAGAAGTCGAGCGGTGTCTGGCTGTTGGTGAGCAGACCATCGTCGGCAGCCGCCGTGCTCAGTCGCGGAATGTTGGTGTTGGTATTGTCTTCGCTCCATGCGTTGAGCAGGTCTTTGTGCATAGCCTGTCCTGCACTCTGTCCGTTGTGCATGAGTGCCTGATAGCCTCCGTCGTAGAACTTACCGCCGAGCTGGAACGAGAATTGTGCGGTGAGGTCGAAGCCGTATGCACTGAGCGAAGTTCCAAATCCTCCCTGCAGCTTGGGCAGCGTGGTGCCGCAGTCATACGTTGTTGCCTTATCAGCATTTGTGGTTGTCTCCTTCACCGTGCGTGTTATCTGGTTGCCTTCGGCATCCTTGCCAAGGTCGTTGCCATTCTCATCGGTATTATACACCTTGTCGCAGTAGTAGAGAGCACATCCATCCTTGTCAACTCCGGCATACTGTTTCAAATAAGCCTGGTACACCGTGCCGCCCACCTTATATATATAATAGGTGCTCTTTATCTCGTGGTCAAGCTCGGTAATCTTGTTCTTGTAGTGTGTGAGGTTAAGGTTGAGGTCCCACTTCAGGTTCTTGTTCCTTATCACCGAGCCGTCGAGTGTCACCTCAACACCGCGGTTGTAAAGCTCACCGATATTATCATAGTATCCGCTCACGCTCAGTCCCGACGATGCAGGCACGTTCATCCAGTAGAGCATGTCGGTGGTGGTGCGGTGGAAGAAGTCGATGCTACCGTTGAGACGGTTCTTGAACAGGCTGAAGTCCAGACCTATGTTCCATGCCTTGTTGGTCTCCCAGGTGAGGTTTTCGTTACCCTTATTTTTCATGGTGATGTTATACTGACCTGTGTCCTCGTTATACGATGCGTTGTAGCGGTCGGCATAGGCATACCATGAATTCACTCCGTCGTTGCCCTGCACACCATAGCTCACCTTTAGCTTCAGCAAATCTATCCACTCGGCATCGGCAAGGAAACTCTCCTTGTTCATCTGCCATGCCAGACCCACACTGCCGAATGTACCCCAGCGGTGACCGGGTGCAAAGCATGACGATGCGTCACGGCGCATTGACGCCGAGAAGAAGTATTTGCCGTCGTAGTCATACTGCAGGCGTCCGAAGAATCCCTCGGTCATATAATTGTCGGTAGATGAAGTCACAGTCTTGCTCGATGTGCCGTAAGCATTGCCAAGCTCGCCAATGTATGGATTATATAAATGGTCGTTGCTGCCATTCATCTCCTGCTGCATGTTCTTAAACTGCTCGTAGCCCAGCAGGATGTCGAAATTATGCTTTTCAGCAATGGTACGCGAGTAGTTGGCAGTATATGTCTGGTTCACAGTGTAGTAACGGTCGCTCTCCACGTAAGCCTGTCCGTCTACAGTCGATGAGCTTCCAAATGTGCTGTAAAGTGAGTTGTTGCGGTAGTTGTTGCTCATAAGCGAGAGAGTGCCCGAGAGAGTAAGCCCGTCCACAGGAGTGATTACTGCTCCCCACTGTCCGGTGAGCACGTCACGGTAGGTCTGAGAACGGTTCACCTCGTTGTCACGCACGGCATTGCCAACAATGGCGGCACGGTGCTGATTGGTGTTGGTGGAGATGTCGTACTGCACACGACCGCTCTCCATCTTGATGCTTCCGTCGGCATTGCGCACATAGAGCGGATAGATAGGAGCAATCGACTGTGTTACATAGAACACGTTGCCCGAACCTCCCCAGTTGTCATCGTCATACGACGGTGTCTGACTGTTCACATGAGCAATACTCATGTTGGTGGTCAGCTTGAGCCACTTCTTCACCTGATAATCCACGTTGATGCGTCCGGTGTAGCGCTGATAGCGCGAGTTGTTCACCTGTCCGCCGTCGTCAAGATAACCTGCGCTGGCATAGTAGTTCATACGGTTGTTCGAGCCACTCACACTCATATTATATTCCTGACGGAACGAGTTGTGGAATGTCTCGTCATACCAGTCATCGGGCTGATAGTAGTATTCGCCGTCCGAATAGCCCATCTTGGCGTTGGGATTGAGCTTGAAGTTGGTACCTATAAGTTTCTCACCATTAGGCACGGTATATACAAGATAGCCAAGACCGCCGTTGTTGGCATCGAGCAGGTTACGGTCGGCGTATGCGTATGAGTCGGCGAGACTCTTGCCATGGTAGTACTGCGAGTTGAACAGCGCCTTATAGTGGGTCTCATAATACTGTCCGGGATTATCAATCACGTCATACTGAGGAATGAGACGTGAGTTTGAACCCCATTTCGCATCAAATGTCACATTGGCGTCGCCATCCTTTGCCTTCTTTGTTGTGATGATAATCACACCGTTTGCACCACGTGCACCATAGATGGCGGCAGCCGATGCATCTTTCAGCACCGACATCGACTCAATGTCGTTAGGGTTGATGTTTGCTATACCTGCCTCGTAAGGAGCACCGTCCACTATATATAAAGGTGTCTGAGAGGCGTTGATAGAACCTACACCGCGCACGCGGATTGTCGGCGCACTGCCCGGAGCACCCGACGATGATGTCACCGTGACACCGGCAACCTTTCCTGCCAGCGCACTGGTGGCTGTGCTGGTGATATGCGACGATATGTCGTCTGCCTTTATCTCTGATGCAGCACCGGTGAACGCCGAACGCTTGGTCTTACCGTATGCCACAACCATCACCTCATCGATGGTGTTTGCCTCGGGCTGAAGGGCTATCTTCACATTCTCGTTTCTAACGATTACCTCTTTTGTCTCCATACCAACGTATGAGACGCGGAGTATGTGCTTACCTTTGGGCAAGTCTATTCTGAACCTTCCGTCAGCATCGCTGACGGTGCCATCCTTAGTGCCCACAACTTTGATGGTGGCGCCAATCACAGGCTCACCATCTTCCGAAGACACTACAGTTCCTCTTACATTGGTCTGGGCAAGCATGGCATTAATTGCTATAAACAAGCCAGCCAAGACCATGAATAATCTTTTTTTCATAAATTCTCTCTTTTGTTATTAGTTATAATTCTGTCTCTTATACACATCTCCGAGCCC
>ENA-OYXU01000012-OYXU01000012.1-human-gut-metagenome-genome-assembly--contig:-NODE-12-length-107296-cov-9.948676_pt1 | contig 107296 bp, 59 predicted proteins | sample MGYA00243243_ERZ653435 | MGnify/ENA primary metagenome ERZ653435 (study PRJEB26926, sample SAMN06165113) | human gut metagenome | biome: ENVO:00009003; feature: ENVO:2100002; material: ENVO:00002003... | reverse complement strand
TGCAGAACTGCGTGATTTTCAACAACGGCACCCACGACAGTGTTTACGACAAGGCTGGGCGTGCCAAGAACGCCATCTATCTGAAGCATGGCGAGAAGATGGTCTTCGGCGAGAACAACGAGTATGGCATCGTGCAGGAAGGCTTCGGAGTGAAGGCAGTGAAGCTGGGTGAGGACGGCTACACCATCGACAACGTGCTTGTACACGACGCACACTGCGAGGACAACACCCTGCAGCTGAAGCTGGCAGAGATGGAGTGGCCAGTGGCTCTCGGAGTAATCCGCGACGTAGACGCTCCTACCTACAACGACGCTGTGGAGGCACAGATTGAGGAGGTTAAGGCAGCCAAGAAGTATCACAACTTTGCCGAGCTGCTGGAGACCAACGACATCTGGGAGGTAAAGGAATAATTCTCTATACTTTTAATAGGCTGTTTGGGATTCCAGACAGCCTATTTATGAGAACATTTTGACCATAATAAATCCCACACGGTGCCAACGCACTCTTCGTAATAGTGGAAAAGGAAAAGATATTTGAACAGTTTTACAAGGAAAACCATCAGAGTTTTTTCTATTTCGCACTTCGTTATGTCAATAACGATGAGGTTTGCCGTGACATTGTGGCAAACACCTTCGAATATATATGGGTGCAGCTGAGTGTGGACAGCGTGCAGAGCTGGCGAGGCTTTGCATTATCTTATATCCGCAACAAATGCATTGACTATGTGCGCCACGATGCCATTCGCAACCGTTTTGTGGCAGAGCGCATGAGAATGGACGAGCACATGGATGAGAGCGATATGCTTGACCGTGAGCAGAGAGTGGAAATTCTACAGACACTGATACATGAGCTTCCGCCACGCACACGGCTCGTGCTTCAGGAATGTTTCATCAACGGGAGAAAATACAAAGAGGTGGCAGAGGAGCTTGAAATCTCGGACAATGCAGTGAAAAAACATGTGATGAAAGCGCTGAAATATCTGCGTGAGAATGTTAAAAACCTAAAATAGTTTTATCCAAACGGCTCGCTGAAACGAATACTATGTGAAGACAGTAATGACGATAACAAAAAGCAAACGGCATGACAGGAGAAGACAACAAATGGAAACAGCAATACGATGACGCATTGGATTTCGTGGAAGAAAACGACGCGCTGTCGGCAGACGATATCAAGCAGATGATGTCGGACGAGGAGACATGCACACTTGTTGGCGACCTGCTGGACTGCCGTCAGGCAATGCAGAAGGAATATTCTCACCGCGCGCCAAACACCAATGACGAGTGGAGAAAGTTTGCCGATAAGCATCTTTCACAAGAAACTGCTCTGCCATCACAAGAGAATGCCCTGACTGACGCACAATATCATCATGAGGCACAAGAGCCAAAGAAACAGCATCACTACAAGCCGATGATTATCGGCGCAATCACAGGCATAGCCGCCACGCTGCTGTGCGTGCTGGCATTCTCGTGGATGAGGCAGATTGAAAACAGCCGCCTGCCCGAGGGCTATCTGGTGTATGAGGCAAAAGATGCGCCCCAGCCTATCACGCTGATGGACGGCGATGACGAGGTGACTGACTTTGAATATCTTGAACAGGACAAAAATGTAAAAGACTCGCAAAGCGGCACTGCTACGCGCCACACGCTCGACTACACTCAACACTCCACACTCCACACTCCACACTCCATACAGCTGCTCACCGTCCCTACGGGCAAAGACATCGAGGTAATACTTGCCGACGGAACAAAAGTATTTCTCAATGCCGACAGCCGACTGGAATATCCGTCGAAGTTTGAAGGCACGCAGCGCACTGTAAGGCTCCACGGCGAAGCCTACTTCGACGTGACAAAGGACAGCAGCCGCCCCTTCGTGGTGGAGACCGAACACACGCAGACCACCGTACACGGCACCAAGTTCAACATCACCAGCTACGACGGACAACCAACGAAGATAACTCTCATAGAGGGTAAAGTGGCAGTTAAAAACCTCAAGAGCGGCCATGAGGAACAACTTGTGCCCGGCGACAACATAAGTGTGGCTGAAAGCGGTGAGATGACAAAGTCCGCAGTCGACGTAGACGGATATGTGTATTGGCAGGAAGGATTCTTCTATTTCGACAACCAGCCCCTGTCGGAAATCATGCAGAGCCTCGGCAGGTGGTACAACGTGAGCGTGGTGTTTGCCAACCGCAAGGCAATGGACTACCGTTTCCACTTCCTCTGCGACCGCAACGGCGACATCGACCACGCCATCACCCTGCTCAACCGCATGAAAAAGCTCAGCGTCACCCGCCAGGGCAACACCGTGGTGGTGAAATAGCGGGCTGGAAAGTAGGATTTTGACAGAAAAACAGATAAAATTTAGTCTTTTTTCAATAAAATAAAGATTTTAAGTACCCATTTGCAATCTTCAAACGAATATTTTGTGTTGGTGTGAAAGAAAAACACCGGCTATGTTTTGCAAAACATTATAAAATATAAGATATGAGAAGATTGTTAATCGTGTTAGGATTTCTCTTGGGGATAGCCCTCACCGGCGAGCCGCTCACCGCGGCGGCGCAGACCGGAGGCAAGACCATCAGGATGGAAATCAAGAGTGAGAAGCTCACCACATCGCTCAAGCGTCTGGAAAGAGTATCAGGCTACAAGATACTTTTCTCCTACGACGACCTGAGCAGGTTCACCGTCAGCGGCAAGACTGTCAACACAAAGAGCATCCGTCAGGCGCTCGACATCCTGCTTGCCGGCACTCCGCTGAAGTATGAGGTTGACGGGCAGTTTGTAAACGTCTACCTCAGCGAGACCGTCACCCGCACTGCTCAGCTCAGCCCTGCGTCTGACGGCACAAAGTTGAAGGGACGCGTGTTCGACGTTCACGGCGAGCCTGTGGTGGGAGCCGTGGTGAGAGACAGCAAGCACAAGCTGCACACCACCACCGACCTCGACGGACTCTTCACCCTTGCTGCCCCCGATGAGCGCGTGAGCCTGAGCGTGACGTTTCTTGGCATGAAGCCCGCCACGTGGACCGGGCGCCGCGGCACCTTCGCCAGTATTGTGATTGAGGATGCCGACAACGCTCTCGACGACGTGGTGATTACCGGCTATCAGGTAATCAACAAAAGGGCGCTGACAAGCGCCGTCACCACGGTGAAGGCTGAGGACATTATCCGTCCCGACGCACTCAGCATCGACCAGATGCTTGAGGGCCGCATTCCCGACATGATGTTTATGAGCAACTCAGGTGAAGCCGGAGTGGCTCCGAAGATACGTATCCGTGGTACATCTTCTATTATAGGTAACCGTGAGCCGTTGTGGGTGGTTGACGGTATTGTGGTGACCGACCCCGTGCAGATTTCGCCGGAAGAACTCAACGACCCCGACTACGTGAACCGCATCGGTAATGCCATTGCTGGCATAAACCCGCAGGACATTGAGCGTCTTGACGTGCTGAAAGACGCGGCGGCAACGGCACTCTACGGAACAAAGGCTGCCAACGGAGTGATTGTCATCACCACCAAGCGCGGACGCGAGGGAAAGCCACAGATACAGTACAGCAACAGCTTCACATACAAGCGCCGTCCGAGATACAGCGACCGCTCGGTGGACGTGATGGACTCAAAAGAGCGTATACAGTTCTCGCGTGAGCTGTTTGCCGACCATTACGAATATGGAAACAACATATCGCCTGTGGGATATGAGGGACTGCTGATGAACCTGTACGCAGGAAAGATTACAGATCAGGAGTTTAAGGAGCAGGTTGCCTTTTTGGAGACAAACAATACCGACTGGTTTAAGCTGCTGACAAAAGACAGCTTTTCGCAGCAGCACACTCTGAGCCTTAACGGAGGTTCCGAGCGTGGAACATATTACGCCTCAATAGGCTACAACGACACTGACGACGTGGTGAAGGGCAACAAGAACAAACGCTACACAGCCACGCTGAATCTTGACACCAAGTTCACCAAATGGCTGTCGGCATCGTTCAGCATGAACGGCAACATCAGTCAGCGCGACTATTACCAAAGCTCGCTGGCTCCAGTAAACTACGCCTACACTGCAAGCCGCGCCATCAGGGCATACGAGCCGGACGGACATTATTCATATTACGACAAGATGGTGTCGAACACTGAGGGATACCATTTCAACATTCTTAATGAACTTGCCAACAGCGGTGTGGAGCAGGAAGGCGCTTCGTTTAACTTCAATGCCAACTTCAGGCTGAAATTCACAAACTGGCTCACGGGTAACCTCATAGGCTCGTATTCGTCACAGACCACCGACATAAACGACTACTGGGGCGACAAAACCTGCTATGTGGCACAGTTGCGCCGCAGCAACTACGGCGATGCCATCAGATATCCCGAGGACTCCGTGCTGCCGCAGGGCGGACAGTACGGCACCAGCCGCACACGCTCAAACAGCTACACGCTGCGCTTCCAGCTGGACGGCGACACTTTTCTGGACAAGGACGAAATCCACCGCTTGAGCGCCAACATCGGTGCGGAGATGAGCTCCACACGCTACAAGGGCTATCAGCGCACCGACCGCGGCTACTATCCTGACCGCGGAATGTCGTTTGTAGAGGATATCAACATCACAAAATATCCTGCCTATGCCACATGGCTGGCAGGCAACACGCCATCACTCACCGACAACCTGTCGAACACGCTTTCAGGCTATCTGTCACTGACATACAGCTACGACTCGAAACTTTATGTCAACGCCAATGCCCGTGTCGATGGCTCAAACAACTTCGGAGACCGCAGCAATGAAAAGCTGCTGCCTATCTGGTCTGTGTCGGCAAGCTACGACCTCTCAAAGCTGCCTTGGGTTGAGAAGGCATCATGGATAGACTATTTCAGCGTGAAGGCATCATACGGCTTTCAGGGAAATATGCTGTCGAGTGTCTACCCGGTGATGATTATAAAGAAAAACCCGATAAGCGACTACTACGACGAATTCACCGCGAGCGCAACGTCAAACCCTAACCCTAACCTGAAATGGGAGCGTACAGACTCATACAACATCGGTCTTGATTTCGGACTGTTCGACCGCAGGGTGGAACTGTCGGCATCGCTCTACTTCAAGCGTACCAAGGATGCCTTTATGACTAAGACCATTTCCACGGTGAACGGTTATCAGTCGTACACGGTAAACGGAGGAAACATTTCCAACGACGGTTACAGCGTTGACATCACGGTTCACCCCATAAAGACCAAGGACTGGCGATGGACGCTCACCACATCGTTCTCTCACACAACCAACAAAATCACCACAAGCCCGGCTGGCGAGGAATATAACCTCGAAAACTTCCTCAACGGAAGCGCCGTGGTGAAGGGCAAGCCTGTGGGCACATTCTATTCCTACAGGTTCGTGGGACTGAGCCCGCTTGACGGCGGTCCGCTGTTCGACACATGGGAAGAGCACTGGGAGGACCTTGTGGGACTGAGCAAATACGACACCTACACCAATGTGCTTGTGGCATCAGGCTCACGCGAGCCTGATATGTCAGGCGGTCTGAGTACGTCGCTGCGCTGGAAGCAACTGCGTTTCAATGCTTCCTTTGCCTACAGCATAGGAGCCAAGACGCGCCTGTTTGGAATGTATAGTTCTGGAGCCAGCGGTAATGGCAAAATAATGGATGCAGGTGACATACGCCCTGAAAACAACATGAGCAGAGACTATATTGACCGCTGGATGAAGCCCGGTGATGAGAAGTTCACTAACATTCCGGCAATTATAACACCGGCGATGGAAGGACATTATAGATATTCTAACCATTGGTCGAACTCTGCCGACGGTAAGGGCGTGCAGCCCATTGCAGAATCGTATTGGGATATGTATGACTACAGCGACATTCGTGTGGCGAGCGCCGACTATCTAAAATGCCAGTCTTTGAGTCTCACATACGAATTCCCCAAGCAGTGGCTGCAGGGATGGGGCGTGTCGCTGCTGGAATTAACGGCATCGGGACACAATCTGTTTACCATTGCCGACAGCCGTCTTAAAGGACAGACGCCTACACAGGGCGGATTTACAACTATCGAACTGTCAGACCGTCCGAGTTTCTCGTTTGGACTGAGAGTAAACTTCTAACCATTTGACACTTAAAAATATGAAAAAGATAAAAACAAGCCTGATTGCGTTCTCCGCCATGCTGATGGTTTCGTGTTCCGACTTTCTTGAGGACTATTCTCAGGAATTGTCGAGGGTGGAGAAATGGCAGGATCTTGACGAACTGCTTTTGGGTGAAGGATATATGAAGTCGAGCAGATTTACCACAGATCAATATAACGACCCGAGCGACCTGAACCCCAATCTTGACATCCTGCACTACATGAGCGATGAACTTACCCAGTATGCCGACTTTGACAAGGGTGACCCTTTAGCCATAGTGCAGCCTATGTTCCCGTTCTATACATGGCAGCGCGACACCGGCATGGATGAGGACGGACGTTACATGGGGGGGGATGAGAAATATTGGAATTTCCTCTATGAGCGCATCAACATTGTAAACATGGTGCTGTCGGAAATCGACAATATGCCTGAAGCCGATGCCGATGACAAGGCTGGCAAGGAACGTGTAAAGGGCGAGGCTCTTTTCCTGAGAGCAGCATATTACTTCCTGCTTACAAACCTGTATGGTGAGCCGTATGTGCCGTCAAAAGCCGAAAGTGCTCTTGGCGTGCCTATGAAACTTACAGAATATGTTGAGGACATTGAGTTTGAGCGTGCATCGCTCAAGACACTGTACGGTCAGATAACCGATGACCTGACACAGGCGGAAAACCTTCTCGACGGCAAGAGCCGCAAGTCTATCTATCACGCCAACGACATTGCCGCCTATCTGCTCCACAGCCGCGTGGCGCTGTATATGCAGGACTGGCAGACGGCTGCCGACATGGCTGCCAAAGTGATAGAGCGGCAGCCACAGCTGCGCTATCTTGCCGATATCGCTCCGGGCAGTGATGCCATTACCAAGGATTCGCCGGAAACAATATTCAGCATGGGAGGCTATCTTGTTGCTATAAACTTTGCCGACTATGAAGGTATGTTTGGCGACTATTATCCCACCTACACCGTGTCCGACGACATAGTACAGCTTTTTGATGACGATGACTACAGAAAGAGTCTGTATATCGGTGAAAGCGACTTGTTCGGAATAGAGAATGTATTCCTGAAGGTCAACGGTCAGCGCAGGAACTGGAGTAGATACTATGATGTGAGTGACTGTTTCCTGTTGCGCACACCTGAGGCATATCTCACAATGGCAGAGGCAAACGCATATCTCGGCAAAGAGGACGATGCACGCGCCACATTAAGGAAATTTCTTGCCACACGCATGATGGGAGCCGTAAACGTGACGGAATCGGGAAAAGATCTTGTTGACCTTATCCGCAATGAGAGGGCAAAGGAATTCCTGCTCGAAGGACACCGCTGGTTTGATTTGCGCCGCTATACGGTATGCGAGCCTTATCCATGGTCGAAAACCATTGAGCATGCCCACGTATATTATGACAGTAGCCGTTACGACATCTTGGAAACAAGATATTATCGTTTGGAGGCAAACGACAAGGCATACACCTTGCCTATACCAAGAAAGATTACGAATTTCCAGATTTCGCTTGGTAAGAATGAGCGTCCGGACAGGGAACCGTTCAACATAATTCACAATTAAAAAACAGGCATCACGATTATGAAAAGAATACATTTATTATATTTATTGGCTCTGCTGTTTGGCATGACTGCCGTCATGTCGTGCAGCGACAGCGAGGAGGCGCTCACTCCGAGTAATGCTCAGGACGATTTCTTTTCTGTTCCTGAGGGAGCAGATGACCCTGTGTCATTGCTGAGAAAGGATTTTCATGAGAAATATGGCATGCACCTGTTGTTTAACGACACGCTGCGCACACAGCCAAAGACGGAGACTATAGATTTCAACTATGCTCTCTCAGATTATGGCTCGGCGTATTTCTGTTTTGAATATCTCGACAATGACATACAGACATTGACAACGGCAACAAGCACGTTTGAGGAAAAGATAATGCCTCATCTTAGCAAGAAAATCCTGCCATATTCACTTTTGCTGGTGTCAAAAATAGGATATGACAAATATGGTTATGAAGAGGATATGGATTACGTCAGCAGTGTATCCTGCTTCAGATGCCTTGCAATAGCCATAGGTGATATATTGAATGCATCCGAGGAAGAGCAGGACGGGCAGATTAAGGATTTCCTCTTTAAAATGATAAGAGGGAAGATTAATGTGTTTGACGACTCTTTCAATCCGTTTACCGATATCAGCTCGGAATACAATTATGAAAGAATAAGTGACTATATGGATGGGTGGGACCGTTCGGACGAGACCATAATCCATGACTATGGCTTTCTTGACTATGATCCCGACTGGAGAGACAGATATGAAAGAGACGAGTTCCCCGATCAGACTGACGATATGGAGGACTATCTTGAGGCACTTATATATATGAGTGAAACTGAATTTGAGGAATTGTACGGCGATTATCCTGTAGTGATGCAAAAGTATAGGATATTGCGGCAATTAGTGGAGGATATGGGATTCGTATTGTAAAATAAGACAATAAACAGCAAACAAAATGAAAAAGATATTTATTATTTTTAGCCTTGCCGCATGTATGCTCACTGCCTGCAGCGATGATGACGACATGCCAAATGTTTCTCCGTCGGAAAGAGGCACTGTAACCGATAACATGGGCAACGAATATGGATGGGTGCGCATTGGTGACCTGTGCTGGACGACATCTAATGCAAAAAACGGCTCACCAATGACAGAAGCCACATATTATGATGCTGTATGGGGTGAGGATAATTATTTCAGCAGAAGCAGAAAAGAACAGTTGAAAGCTGAATATATTCCCAAATATGGCAATCTGATGATGTACGAAGATGCCTTGGCATCGGCTCCTGAAGGATGGCGTCTGCCGACTGACGACGACTGGAAAAACCTTGAAAGAAGTCTCGGCATGGGCAGTGACGTGAACAACAAGGGATGGCGCGGCAGTCACACCGCAAGCCTGATGATGCAGGGCGATGAGGGCACCGGCTTGAATTTAATGTTAGGCGGGGCTATGATGATGACAACAACATTCGTAGCCATGAGTTACGACCTCTGGTATGAGGGAGAGTACGGTTTATATTGGACTGCCACCACTGCCCCTGAATACACTGATTTTACTGGAGTCTACTACCGCAAGATTACTCCCGGCACGGGAATGGTGGAGCGGCAGGTAAGCAAGACCGACAAGTATATGAGTGTGCGTTGGGTTAGAGATGCAAAATAATAAAAACTGATATACAAACATGACAAAGCTAAAAACTATTATTACGGCGGCAGTGCTTGCATTTGCAGGCGCTGCCGAAACCGCTGCCCAGGAATCGTTTACCATAACGGGCAGCTTCAGCCAACTGCCCGACAGTATGCGTGTGGTGCTCACCAACGTTGAGGGGCAGGAATCGAAGAAGATTGCCGAGACAATGCTCACTGGCGGCAAGTTCACACTTACGGGCAGCGTAAAGAGTCCTACGATGTGCGAATTGCATATACAGAAGTATAATGAAAAGCGCAAGGGCTACGGCGATGTGTTCGATGAGATTAGGATGATGATGGAGAACACGGCATACAGCATAGCCTCAGACCAGAACATGGAGGCTCTTGGCAATGTGCGCAACATGAACCTCGCCGTCAAGGTGAGCGGAGGACAGGCACAGAGCCAGCTCGATGAGTATCTCCGTGAGATAAACGAGGTGGAGCAAAAGGCAAGGCAGATTGGCTATAAGGGAGCGGAGATGTATTTTGCGTCGAATGGCAACCCCGACACCATACGCAAGTACGACATTCTGGAGAAAAAGGCAAACGACGAGCTGCTGGCAGCCAAGAAGGCTTTTATAGCAAAGCATCCCGATTATCACATATCGGCGCATCTCATCGGCAAGGAGCTGATAAAGCCTTTTGAGTACACGGCAGCCGAGTGCCGCGACATGGCTGAGAGCGTAAAGGCTTGTCCCGACACCGCACGTCTAAATCAGATAGAGCGCAGGCTTAACGTTATGCTGAAATACTGTCTTAGCAATAAGTTCACCGATTTTGCCGTAACCACCACCGATAAACAGGTGAAGCATCTGTCGGACTATGTGCAGCCGGGCAAATACACCTTCATCGACTTCTGGGCATCGTGGTGCGGTCCGTGCAGAGCCGCCATCCCTCACGTGCGCGAATTATATAATAGGTATAAAGGTAAGCTGAACGTACTGAGCATTTCGCTCGACGAGAAGGAACCGGCGTGGCGCAAGGCTATGGAGCAGGAGAAGATGGAGTGGACTCAGCTGTGGCTCGCCAAGGACCAGATGGAGCCTGCTGCACGGGCTTACTACATCACGTCGATACCAAGACTCATCCTGCTCAACGCCGACGGCGAGATTGTTGTGTCAACACATAAGCCTGATGCAATGAGTGACTATTTGGAAATGAAGAATGAAGAGTGAAGAATGAAGAATTTTCGTGCAAACCGAGTGGAAAGCCAAGCTTGCTTGAGCTTTCCCGAGGTGTAGCCGAAAATCAACGAAGTTAATAAAGAATATATGAAAAAGATTTTTTCCATTGCCGCCGCACTGCTGTGCGTTTGCGGCATAAATGCCCAGCAGTTTGTAATTGAGGGCAAGATTCCCGGACTGAAACAGGGCACCCCCATAAAGGTGGCTACCAGCGAACGTGGCAGAGATAAGATTGCCGAGGGTATGGCTGCCGACGGTACGTTCCGTATCACGGGCACCGTCAGTTCTCCCACGATGTGCGAGATAACGCTCGGCACTGGCAACGAAGAGAAGGACCTCATGGATAGCTCCATCGAACTGATGCTCGACAACAGCAACATAACCATTGAAGCAGAACATGTTGACAGTCTGCCGCCATCGTTCTGTTTCGGTCCTATGGGACTGCAACGTGAGGCGCGTCTGAAAATCAGCGGTGGTACCACACAGAAAGAATACTTAGAATATCGTGCCGCCATGCGTCCGCTGGAGATTGCCAAGAGCATTGCCCACTACAATCTGTGGGTGGCAAGAGAGCCGGGACGCACAGCAGAGCGTGAGGCTCAGCTCGAAAAGATTTTCGATAATGCTGAAAAAGCCTGCAACGAAGCCAACCGCAAGTTTATTGAGCAGCATTCCACATACGCCATCAGTCTCTATAAATGGTGCGCAGCCATGGAGGAACAGTATGCTTACACAGCCAAAGAGCTTGACGACATCTGGGCATCGGTGCAGCCTGCTGCCGACAAGGTGAGGCTTGCCGCTCTGAAGAAGGGCATTGACGAGAACCGCAAACGTCTGCGCAACACTCTTTGGACAGACTTCACTGCCGTTGCTCCCGACAATACAAAGCACAAGGCATCGGAATGGGTGAAGCCTGGCGAATGGGCTGTGATTGACTTCTGGGCATCATGGTGCGGTCCGTGCCGCGCTGCCATCCCCCATGTGCGTGAGATGTGGAAAAAATATAAAAAGGTAAACTTCCTTGCCGTGTCGCTCGACCGCAAGGATGCCGACTGGCGCAAGGCAATGGAGCAGGAGAAGATGGAGTGGACGCAGCTCTGCCTGCCCACCGACCTCGCAAAACCTGTCACCGAGGCTTACAACATACAGGGTATTCCCTATATGCTGGTCATCAACGACAAGGGCGAGATAATGTTTGCAGGTCACGACCCAGCTGCGGTAGAGGCGATGCTGGAAAGTGCGAGCAAATAAAGATGACATAAATTAGGCACGGATTACACGGAATACACAGATTAGTGAAAAAAAATCTGTGATATCCGTGTAATCCGTGCCTAAAAAGAATCAGAAGATTAGTTTTGACACACCTCCTTTTTGCTTATTATTTCCTGCTTTCTTAAACCTGCAGAAGATATCCCACTTTTTCCGCCTGACTATCCTTATAATATTTAATGTCTGTAAGCGGATGATAGCGGAAATCGGCAAAGCGGAACAGCTGCACCGCAAGGAATTGTTCATCGGATGAATGGCAAATCTCGGCACGAACGTTGCCTATTGCCGTCTGCATTATCTTCGTTCCGTGGTCGGTCGCCTCCTCAATCTTGTCGAAGGTACCGTTGAGCAGGCGTGCCAGACGATCGCCGTTTTCCGGACTGTATTCCTGCACCGTCACTGCTATGCGGCTGCCTGTAGGCAGATAGGTTGCCTTTTCGCACAGTCCGAAAAATGAGTTACTTACGTTTACGTCACTATTTGAGGAAATGGCGGCTGCCATCTCCAGATTCTTTATCTTTGTCATGATTGATTTTTTCTTTTAATTTTATTTTTTTAATAACGGGTTGATTAATTCATAATTGACATTCGTCTAACGTTGTTTCATAAATTGAAAAATCGCCCCTAACAAAGAATGCGCCTCAACGCAATGACGTAATAATGGCGTGAGGCAACCATACGGCACGGTGATGCTGCCGAACAGTTTGTGGTATGTCTTTTATGGTTGTTGTTAATGTGATGTGCCGTGGCGTGTGAAGCCCTTGCATGAAGCTTTTCCGGTGCAGGACCGTGCGGAGTAATCAGCCTCGACGGCCGTGACGTGCAGATGCGGCTGGTGGCGGTGTTGTCACCTATCATGGCTGTGCCATGCTGCCGGTCGTGCTTGTCGGCATCAGTCAGTGTGTCGCGGCATTCTGTCCTTTCATCCTGAATATCGGCAGTACACAAGGCATGGGCAGGCACTGCCATCATCATTATGATGAAAGTCAGCACCATTGCGTATATTCTTGCATACTTTATGTTACAGCTTCTCATTGCTTCTTGGTTTCCTGCTGCAAAATTATATAAAAACTGTGAAATTTATGGTCTGCTCCCCGTGATTTTAAATTTCTTTAGGGCATGCAACGAATATTCTCCCGCTATTCAAAGTCTGTTTGGAAAAAAATACAAACTTTTACAGATTCTTATTTTCCATAACCTTGATTTTATCGAATATACTCGATAAAGGGTGCTTGAAAGATTGAGATGAGGTAATTATGAAGCAGGTTGTACGACATGCGGTGATAGGGATAATGTGTGACCAAACTTTTTCTTACTTTGTAAATAAGGTACTTCCGCTCGACAAAGCAAAAAAAAACATAATTTTTTTCTGTTTTCTTTGCATTTATACTCGCTTATTCGTACCTTTGCACCTTGAAAATAATATTGAGACAAGAATATGCAAAAAAACTTGGTTATAGTGGAGAGCCCGAAAAAGGCGAAGACTATAGAGAAATTTTTAGGTAAAGACTTCAAGGTAATGTCAAGTTACGGACATATCCGTGACCTGAAGAAGCGGGAACTTAGTGTTAACCTTAAAACCCTGTTGCCCACTTACGAGATACCTTCTGACAAGGAAAAGGTGGTGAAAGAACTAAAACAGAATGCCCAAAAAGCAGAAAAAGTATGGCTGGCATCCGATGAGGACCGCGAGGGAGAAGCTATTTCCTGGCATCTTTGCGAAGTGTTGGGATTAGACAAGGATAACACCAACCGTATAGTATTCCATGAGATAACCAAGCCTGCAATCATGGCAGCAATAGAGACCCCACGCCACATCAACATGGACCTTGTGAATGCACAGCAGGCACGCCGAGTGCTCGACCGCATCGTGGGTTTCAAGCTCTCACCGGTATTATGGCGCAAGGTGAAACCGTCACTCTCGGCTGGTCGTGTACAAAGCGTGGCGGTGAGACTTATTGTTGACCGCGAACGTGAGATAAATCACTTTAATTCTGAGCCATACTTCAGAGTAACAGGTGTGTTTGCATTTACCAATGCCGACGGTTCTGCTACTGAGATTAAGGCAGAGCTCGCTTCACGCTTGAAAACAAGCAAAGAGGTGGAGGCATTCCTCGACAAATGTAAAGACGCTGAGTTTACGGTTGAGAGCATCAGCAAAAAACCGCTGAAACGCACACCTGCACCGCCATTCACCACCTCCACACTACAGCAGGAGGCAGCAAGAAAACTCGGATTCACCGTAAACCAGACCATGATGGTGGCTCAACATCTGTATGAGAACGGACTCATCACCTATATGCGTACCGACTCGGTGAACCTGTCTGACCTATGTATAGGCTCCAGTAAAGCAGAAATAAAGAAACTGTGGGGCGAAGAATACAGCAAGGTACGCCAGTACCACACCCACAGCAAGGGAGCGCAGGAAGCCCACGAGGCTATACGTCCCACATATATGGACCAAATAAAGATTGAAGGCACGCCGCAGGAGAAGCGCCTTTACGAACTGATATGGAAACGCACCATTGCCAGCCAGATGGCAGATGCAAGCATAGAGAAAACAGTGGCAAACATCTCAATAAGCACCACTGAAGAACAGTTTGTTGCACAGGGCGAAGTGATAACCTTCGACGGATTCTTGAAAGTATACAGAGAAAGCCATGACGATGATGACTCTCAGGACGAGAACACGGCACATATCATACCACCGGTAAAAGAAGGCATGACACTGACACGCCGTGAGATAACAGCCACCGAGCGTTTCACTCAAGGACCACAGCGTTATACTGAAGCTTCACTTGTGAGCAAACTGGAAGAACTGGGCATCGGCCGTCCTTCAACCTATGCCCCGACCATCAGCACCATACAGCAGCGTGAATATGTGTACAAGGGTGACAAGCAGGGCGAGGAGCGCACCTATAATATATATACGCTAAAGGGAAAGCTCGTAACACAGAAGACACGCACCGAGGTGGCGGGAGCGGTGAAAGGCAGACTCATGCCCACCGACATAGGCTGCGTGGTGAACGATTTCCTGATGAAATATTTCCCCAACATCATGGACTACAACTTCACAGCCACCATTGAGCAACAATTTGACGAAATTGCAGGTGGTTCGGAGAAATGGACCGAAATGATGAAGACTTTCTACAACAAGTTTGAGCCAATGGTGGAAGAGACACTCAACGCCCGCGACGAGCACAAGGCGGGTGAGCGCGAACTGGGCACAGACCCGCAAAGCGGTCGCCCCGTGTTTGTCAAGATTGGGCGTTTCGGACCAGTGGTACAGATTGGAACCGCAGACGATGAGAACAAGCCACGCTTTGCTCAGATTCCAACAGGACTAAGCATTGAGACAATCACTCTGGAAGAAGCCATGGAATTGTTCAAACTTCCGCGCCAGGCTGGCTCGTTCGAAGGCAAGGCTGTGACAATAGGCACTGGGCGCTTCGGACCATACGTGCAGCACAACAAGATATATGTTTCCATTCCCAAGGATGAGGACCCTATGTTAATCACTCTTGAAAGGGCGATAGAACTGATTGAGGAAAAACGTCGCTCAGAGGCAAAACGACACCTGAAAAGTTTTGCTGAAGACCCGAATATGGAGATTCTCAACGGCAGGTATGGTCCTTACATCAATTATAGCGGCAAGAATTATAAATTGCCCAAAGCCATGCATGACAAGATACAAGAACTAACACTTGAAGAATGCAGAAACGTGGTTGAGGCACAGACGGCTAAAAACAAACAGGCACAATGACACGAATAATTCTCATTGGCTATATGGGGTCTGGCAAAACCACCGTAGGCAAAGCCCTGGCGGAGAGCCTTAAATTACCATTCTACGATTTAGACTGGTATATAGAGAGCCGTATGCGCAAAAGCGTGTCACAGATATTTGCCGAACGTGGCGAAGACTGGTTCCGCAAGATAGAGCACAACATGCTACACGAAGTGGCGGAGTTTGAAAACGTGATAATCAGTTGCGGTGGAGGTACACCATGTTTTTTTGACAATATGGACTATCTCAACGCCCAAGGCGACGTGGTGTATCTTAAAGCAGAACCAGATGTGCTGCTAAAGCACCTGCAGATGGGAAAGGGGAAGAGACCGCTACTCGAAGGGAAAACTCCCGATGAGCTTATTGAATATATCACCGAACAACTGGCAAAGCGTGAGGAGTTCTACTCAAAAGCCAAATACACCTTGGATGTGAACCTGCTGGACAACTTCGAGAAAATAGCAATATCGGTGGAGAAGATAAAGGAAATGATAAAATGAAAGACAAGATTACAGTGGTGAAAGTGGGCGGCGCAGTGGTTGAGGATGATGCTCAACTATCGCAGTTGCTTGCCGACTTTAAGGGTATCGAAGGCAACAAGGTGCTGGTGCATGGCGGCGGACGCCGTGCCACAAAGGTTGCAGCACAATTAGGAATAGAGAGCCAGATGGTGAACGGACGGCGCATAACCGATGCAGACATGCTGCAGGTGGTGACCATGGTCTACGGAGGACTGGTGAACAAGAACATCGTGGCACGTCTACAGGCAAAAGGCGTAAACGCTCTTGGTCTTACAGGCGCCGACATGAACATAATCCGCTCACACAAGCGACCGCTAAAGGACGGTATTGACTTCGGCTTTGTTGGCGATGTGGACAATGCCGACGGCGCAATGCTGCGCACACTTATCGAAGCGGGAGTAACTCCTGTAATAGCGCCTCTTACCCACGACGGCAAGGGGAATATCCTCAATACCAATGCCGACACCATGGCAGCCGAGACTGCCAAAGCGCTTGCCGAACATTATGACGTGACCCTGATTTACAGTTTCGAGAAAAAAGGAGTACTGGCAAATCCCGATGATGATGACAGTGTGATAGACGTTATTACCCACGGGGATTTTGAGCGCTATAAGGCAGACGGAACCATTGCCGGAGGCATGATTCCGAAAATCGAAAACGCCCTGTCGGCAATAGACGCCGGAGTAGGCCGCGTAATCATCACACTTGCAACCGCAATAGACGGAAAACACGGCACAATAATAAAAAAATAATTTTTTTCGGCTTTGGCTGTAACTTTTCTGTTCCACAATCGTCATACATATTAGTAACAGGTGAAAAAGATAGATTTCCGTAACGACATCCTGCCGCTGAAGAACGTACTCTTCAGGCTGGCGTTGCGCATCACTCTCAGCAGAGAGGAAGCCGAGGATGTGGTGCAAGAAACTATGATGAAGATGTGGAGCCTGCGTGGAGAATGGGAAAAGATAGAGTCAATAGAGGCTTTTTGTCTGAGGATATGCAGAAACCTCGCCATCGACAAGACCAGACGCACAGCAACAGGCAACATATCACTCGAAGAACAGCATGCGGCAGGTTACGATAATCCTGACCACAGCTACACAGCAAGCCCCGAGCAACAAGCCATAGCAAATGACAAGATGGAAATGGTGAAAAGGCTCGTAGAGGCACTGCCTGAGAAACAGCGCAGTATAATACAGCTTCGTGACTTCGAGGGGAAAACCTATAAAGAAATAGCAACGGTGCTGGGCATCAGCGAAGAGCAGGTGAAAGTGTACCTGCACCGTGCCCGAAACACCATAAAACAGAAATATACAGCAACAGACAAATATGGACTATAAGTACATTGAACAACTTCTGGAACGCTACTGGCAGTGTGACACCACACTGGAGGAAGAGGAGATTCTGCGTACATTCTTCAATCAAAAGGATGTGCCTGCTGAGTTTGCAAAGTATGTGCCATTGTTTGTCTATGAGAGCACAAGCATCAAAGAGGATGTGCTTGACGATAAGTTCGACAACCGCATAATGGCGATGATAGACGACTCAAAGCCGGTAAAGGCAAAGGTTGTAAGCCTTTCAAGCCGTATGGTGTCATTGTTCAAGGCTGCTGCAATAGTGGCGATAGTGGTGACCATAGGCAATGCGGCACAATTCTCATTCGACAACGGAAAGACTACCGATTCCGAAATTAATGTTGCAAAGGACTACAGGAAAACGTATACCACAGGTGACCCATCCGTAGCCTACGAGGATATACAACCATCTGTTGACACCCTGCTCAACACAGTAAAAGGTACAGATAAACCTATAAATTAAGGCAAAGAAATCATACGATAAAAATTTTTCAATGCTTATATCTTTAAATAATCATGTTTAAAACAGAAACTGTGAAGTTTCATTTCTCTCAAATTTTTTCATAACATACTATTTGTTTGGGGCACTCAATGATGAGATGCCCCATTTTTTATTGAATTTGTAACATCACCTTTTCTTCATGTAACAAAACGTGCCGCAGCAACACCTGTGAGCCGATTCCGCATGCTTGTGATACGTTTCTCCGTAACGATAAGATATATTTAATGTATCTTTGCAGCAAAAATTAAAACGTGTTAATCAATATTGTAAAAAACTAATTTAAGAATGGAACAAAACCAATTAAAGAAGAGAACAGTCTCGATGGTTATGTTTTTCCTGATGCTTGTGGCGAATACCTTTGCTCAGGGAGGCATAAACATTACGGGTACTGTGGTCGACGATAACGGTGAGCCCGTTATTGGCGCCTCTGTGGTTCTGAAAGGTAAAGCCGGTGTCGGGACAGTGACCGATTTTGACGGTGTGTTCAAAATGGCAGTGCCTTCTCAGAACAGTGTGATTGTTATCTCTTATGTGGGAATGAACACAAAGGAGATAAAGGTGGGGAACCGCAAAAGCATAAAGGTGGTGCTTACCGAAGACGCCGCGCAACTTGAACAGGTTGTTGTGGTGGGATACGGACAGCAGAAGAAAGCCTCGATTGTGGGTGCCATCACGCAGACCGACGAGAAGGTGCTGCAGAAGCACGAGGGTGTGAGCAGCCTCGGACAGGCGCTCACAGGTAACCTGCCTGGCCTTATCACCTATTCGTCAACCGGTATGCCTGGCGAGGAAGAGCCGAAGATTATCATCCGCTCCCAGACTTCGTGGAACAACTCCGACCCTCTCGTACTCGTTGACGGTGTCGAGCGTCCGATGTCGAGCGTTGATGTATCATCTGTTGCAAGCATCTCGGTGCTTAAGGATGCCTCCGCCACAGCTGTCTACGGTGTGAAAGGCGCCAACGGCGTTATCCTTATCACCACCAAGCGCGGCCAGGAAGGCAAGGCTGTGGTGAACGTGAAAGCAAACATGACGGTGAAAGTGCCTTCGAAACTGCCGGAGAAATATGACTCCTACGACGCTTTGATGCTCAAGAACAGAGTGCTTCAGCGTGAGGCAAACCTCCACGACTATGCTGCAGGATGGGGAGACATGATACCCATGGACATATTGAGGAAATACCGCAACCCTGCCAATCTTGAAGAGTGGGACCGCTATCCTAATGTTGACTGGGAGAAGGAGCTCTTCCGCGACTACACCACATCTTATAATGCCAACGCCAATATAGCAGGAGGTACAAAATATGTAAAATACTACGCTGCTGTTGACTTTGTGCATGAGGGTGACCTGTTCCGTAAATTCAGCAACAATCGTAACTACCAGTCGGGCTATGGATTCAACCGTGTGAACATGCGTTCTAACCTTGACTTCAAACTTACCGGGACAACAGATTTCAGTGTGAACCTTTTTGGCAGCAATGGCGTGCGCACAACTCCTTGGGAAGGACAAGTCAGCGACGGTTACTGGGCTTCTGTCTATCAGACAGCCCCAGATGCATTCCGCCCCATCTATAGCGACGGTACATACGGCTACTACGCACCACGCAAGGCAGACGCTCCGAATTCAGTGTCGCAACTTGCCAACTCCGGTGTGGAAAAGCAAACCACAACCCGTATCACCACCGATTTCGTTTTGAAACAAAACCTGAAATTTGTGACCAGAGGTCTTGAACTCAGCGCACGGTTCTCGCTTGACAACACCTTCTTGGAAAAAGAACGCGGCATCAACGACAAGTATCATGAATGGCTGGAAAAATATATAGACCCCGCAACAGGACAGGTAAGCTATGAACCTAATGAAGACTTCAAGGAATCGATACGCTGGGTCACAGAGGCAGGTAAGATAGATAAGAACAAAACCTATCGCAAGATTTATTATGCGCTACAGCTTAACTACGCCCGCCAGTTCGGCAAGCACGACGTTACCGCCATGGGACTATTCTCACGTGAGAAGAACACAACAGGCTCCGAATTTGCCCATTACCGTGAGGACTGGGTGTTCCGCACCACATATAACTATGACATGCGTTATTTCTTCGAGGCAAACGGCGCATACAACGGTTCTGAGAGATTCGGTCCCAACCACCGGTTCCACTTTTTCCCGTCCCTTTCTCTCGGATGGATGCTCTCCAACGAACAGTTCATGCAAAAGCTGAAATTCATCGACATGCTGAAATTCCGCGGTTCTTGGGGAAAGATTGGTGACGACAACGTAGGAGCCAGATGGCTGTATCAGACAAGCTACGGCCGTGGCGGCAACACCATGATGGGCTCTATCCCAGCCAATACGCCATACGCAATCTACCGTATTTCACAACTGGGCAACCCCGACATCTCTTGGGAGACCTCGGAGAAGAAGAACTTTGGTATTGACTACTCATTCTTCAACGGACTTCTCGCCGGTTCTTTTGACATATTCAAGGATAACCGTACAGACATACTTCTGTCGGGAGACCCGGGCAACCGTGCCGTGCCGAGCTACTTTGGAATGAAGGCACCATGGGCAAACATCGGAGAGGTGGAGAGCAAGGGATACGAGCTTGTGGTACGCTCCAACTACGTGTTCCCCAACAAGATACGCGTATATGCAAACTTCAACATGACCCATGCAAGCAACAAGATTCTCTATGCAGACGATCCAATATTCAAGGCAGACTATCTGAAAAAGTACGGACACGCTATCAACCAGACAAAATCATTCCTCGACCAGGGCTTTATCCGCTCTTGGGATGACATCTACGGAAGTACCGAACGTATATCGAACAATGAGAACAAACTGGCTGGCGACTATCTGATTATGGACTTCAACGGCGACGGTATCATCGACGGCAACGACGAGGCTCCCTACGGCTATACAGGCACTCCACAGAACACCTATTCAACAACTGTAGGTTTCGAATACAAAGGATTTTCGCTCTCCGCACAGTTCTATGGTGTAAGCAATGTGACACGACTCGTGAACTTCCCGACCTTCGACCGCCAGAAGAACGTGGCATACGCTGAAGGCACATATTATAATATAGCAACGGGAGGCGACGTTCCATTGCCGCGGTGGGCAGCCACAGCTCCCACGGGCGCCAACGGCACACGCTATCTCTACGACGGCTCTTACGTTCGTCTGAAGAACCTCGAAATAGCCTATACCTTCACAGGCAAATGGGTGGAGAAGTGCAACATGAAGTCTCTCAGGGTTTATCTCAACGGCGACAACCTGCTGCTCTGGACCGACATGCCCGATGACCGTGAATCAAATTTCTCAGGAGGAGCCACGAGCGGAGCTTATCCGACAATGCGCCGCTTCAATCTCGGCATCAATATAACTCTTTAATTATTAATGGTTAAAGGTTGATTATAAAAACAAGAATTATGAAAAAATATATAAAGTCATTTTTAGCAATAGCATTGGCGATGCCGCTGGCAACGTCGTGCACCGACTATCTCGACAAGGCTCCGGGAAGCGAGATTCTCCCTACCGATCCCTACAAGAACTACACCAATTTCCAGGGATTCATCGAGGAACTTTACAACGCAATGCCTTGTCTCACCGCCACCGAATACCACAACTGCTGGAACTTTGGTGAAGAAGAACTTTGGCAGAACGACACACGTCTGTTTGCCAACTCTGTTGACCAGGGCAACTACTGGGGATGGGCTACCGACTATTATTGCTACCTCGGACAGGGATATAACGACATCAACGACCAGGACTCAAAGAAGCACCGTCACTTTTACGGTTACTGCTGGTATGCCATTAATAAGGCAAACCTTGGTCTTGCCAATCTCGACAACATGATTCAATACACGCAAGAGGAGAAGAACCTCATTGAGGGACAGCTTTACTTCTTCCGCGGTTTCTTCCATTTTCAGCTGATGCAGTGGTGGGGCGGCCTGCCTTACATTGACGATGCCAGAAACAGCGGTGACCTCAACCGCGCGCGCCTCACTTATCAGGAATGCGCCGCAAAGGCAGGTGAGGATTTTCAAAGGGCTGCCGACTTGCTGCCCGTTGACTGGGATGACACCGCCGTAGGTAAAAATACACTTGGCAACAACAATCAGCGAATCAACAAGATTACAGCTCTCTCATTCCTTGGACGCAACTACCTGTATGCCGGATCGCCTTATATGAATAAGGTGTCGGGCGGAGCTGACGCCTATAATCCCGACTTCTGCAAGAAGGCTGCCGACGCACTGGGTGAGGCATTGAAGATTTGCCTGCAGACAGGCCGTTATGAGCTTGCTCCCTGGGACAAATATGAAGAGCTGTTTTTCACCTACAACCAAAACGGAAAGCTGCCTGGACTGAAAGAGACTATTCTTTTCGAATTCCTCGGCTCCACCCCGGGACGCTATCGCTGGAACCAAATCAACGACTGGCCAACCAAGGTGATTCTCAACTCAGGTATCAAGTGCTATCCTACAGCCAACTATGTTGACCTTTTCGGTATGGCTAACGGAATGCCTATCAAGGACATCACAAAGTCGGACTCTGAGAGCGGCTACGACTGCGAGCATCCGTGGAAGAACCGCGACCCACGCTTCTACTACAACTTCATCTTCGACGGCCTGCAGGTGGTCAAGGACGGAAGCCGCGTGGGCAACGACAAGCAGCGTCAGTATGCCAGTATGTTTGAAGGCGGCAAGATGCGTGTGGATTACGGTGCCGCCGCCTGTCTCACAGGCTACACCAACAAGAAGTTCTGCCATCAGTATCTTAATGAGTGGGACGGCTACCGTGACGGAGTAAACATGGTGCTGAGCCTCATGCGCCTTGCCGACGTTTACCTGATGTATGCCGAGGCTGCCGCTGAGGGTTACGGCTCAGTTACAGCCACAGCCGGCGGATGCTCACTCACAGCCCTTGACGCTGTGAATGCCATTCGTGACCGTGCCGGTGTTGGCCGTGTGGCTTCCCAATATACAGGCTCTGTTGATAAATTTATGGAGGAAGTGCGCCGCGAGCGTGCCGTGGAGCTTTCTTTCGAGGGGCACCGTTTCAACGACCTTCGCCGCTGGCACCTGCTCGATAAGGCTCCATACAATCAGAAGAAAGCCATCTACTTCGACCGTGGCCAGAACGATGATGAGACATACGCCGACCCTGTGAATGCAAGAGTTATCAACATACGTGAGGAGGTTATCCTTCAGCGCAATTTCACCGAGAAGCACTATTGGCTGCCATTCCTGCGCGACGATGTTGACATGAGTGAGCTTTTCGAACAAAATCCAGGATGGTAATGAGAATGAAGAGTGAATATTCATAAAAAAACAAAAAACAATTATGAAAGTAAACAAGATAAACAGATTCGCAGCTCTGATGGTAATGACCATTGCTCCCTCATGCGGCATTATGGCACAGCAGCTTGCCGACACGGCAAAAGTGAATGTGGCATTCGGCACCGTGGAGAAGCAGGACATTCTTGGAGGCGTGTCATCGGTCAACATCCGTGAGCTAATCAAGAAAGACAACATAAGTGGGGCTACAAATGGACTGGAGAGCCTGATAGGCGGATATGACGGCTACAACGTCTGGGGACAGACTCCACTCGTTTTGGTCGACGGCATGCCACGCGACATCAGCAAGGTTGACGCAACACAGATTGACCAGGTGACGGTGCTCAAGAGCGCCAGTGCCGTGATGCTCTACGGCAGCCGCGCCTCAAAGGGAGCAATACTAATCACGACAAAGCGCGGTGAGGAGAAGCCTCTCACTATTGACATGCGCGTAAACACAGGCTTCTATGTGCCGAAGTCATATCCGCAGTATCTCAATGCCGCCGAATACATGACTCTCTACAACGAGGCATGTGACAACGACGGCATCAACCGCAAGTATTCCGACGATCTTATCTACAACACGGCAGCGGGAACGAATCCAGACCGTTACCCTGACCTGAAGTTTTACAACAGCGACAATCTGCGCAAGGCGTACAACAGAACCGAGCTTGTAGGTGAGATAACAGGCGGAACGGATAAGGCACGCTATTATGCCAATTTCGGTGCACGTTACAACAACGGGCTCATAAAGGTGGGCGAGCACAAGAACGACAACAACTGGAGATTCAACGTCAACGCCAATGTGGATGTAAATGTCACCAACTGGCTTTCAGCATCTACGTCGGCAGGAGTAATCATCGAGGATGCCTATAACGGCCGCGGCGATTTCTGGGGAACAGCCTCATCGCTTCGCCCCAACTGGTATAACCCGCTGCTGCCAATTGACAAGATGGACATGAACAACAAAGACATTGCCGCAATAGTGCAGAATGCCAACTGGCTGATAGACGGGAAATATCTGCCCGGAGGTCTCTCCACCAACACCAGCAGCTTCTGGGGCGACACCCATATTGCCGGCTATATCCGTGACAAATACCGTGACTTCATGTTCCAGGTTGCCTTGAATGCCGACCTTTCGATGATTACCAAGGGACTGAGCTTCCGTGCCGCCTTCGACATCGACTATTGGGACTATTATTCAGAAGGATTCAGCAACGGCTATGCCACATATGAGCCGATATGGGCAAACATGAACGGCAAGGACATGATTGTGAGCCTGAAGCCGTACAACAAAGACGAGCAGGGAACACAAGAATTTGTGGGAAGTTCGAGCGACTCGCAGACAATAATGTTCTCGGCACAGTTCGACTATCGCCGCACCTTTGCCGACGTACACAACATCAATGCCACTCTCGTTGGATGGGGCTGGCAGAAACAGAACGCAAAAGACGAAGACCACGACACAGATTCCAATGTGCGCAAGCGCGACCTCTATCACCGCACCAGCAACTTAAACATGGGACTGAATGTGGATTACAACTTTGCCCGTAAATATTACGTTCAGGCAGGTGCCGCGCTGGTTCATTCGGCAAAGATGCCGGAAGGCAACCGCGATGCCCTATCACATTCCTTGGGACTCGGATGGCGCCTGAGCAAAGAGAAGTTTATGCAGAATGTGACATGGGTTGACAATCTGAAACTATCTGCCGCCTACTCACTCCTTAACCAGGACCTCGATGTCTCGGAGTATTACATGTACAAGGGATATTACAACACCAATGGCGTTTGGGTACAATGGGCAGACAACTCACAGGGAGGATGGTCAACAACCCAGAACAGAGGTGACAATGACGCTCTGAAGATGATACAGCGCAAGGAATGGCGCATAGGCATCGAAGGCTCTCTCTTCAAGCATTTCGTAAACTTCGACATCAACCTCTTCACTCATGACACCAACGGTCTGATTACCAACGGTGCCAACACCTCGTTCCCGTCATGGTTCGGCAGCATCGGCTCGTTCCTGCCCAACTTGAACTACAACCGTGACCGCCGTCAAGGCATTGACTACACGGTGAACTTCCACAAGAAGATTGGTGAGGTTGAGGCTGTGCTCGGGTTCACCGGCATGCTCTACAAGGACAAGGCTATACTGCGCGACGAGAACAACGGCAATGACCAACATCTCAACAATCAGGGACAGTCGCTCTCTGCAATGTGGGGATACACCTGCGAGGGATATTTCACAGAAAAAGACTTTGACAGCAACGGCAAGCTCAACGCCGATATTCCCGAGCATACCTTCAGCGAGGTCAAGCCCGGCGACCTGAGATACAAGGACATCAATAAAGACGGCATCATCGACAGCAAGGATGTGACAGTCATCGGCAACGCTACTCCATCGTATATCTATGGTGTCAACCTCACTCTGAAATGGAAAGATTTCACACTGTTTGCACGTGGCACAGGCCAGGCAGGCGGTATGCTCTCAAAGAACGGCGACTACTGGTGGCCACGCGCTGAGGTAAAGTATTCAGAAGTGGCTCTCGGACGCTGGACTCCTGAGACTGCAGCAACTGCCACTTATCCGCGTCTCACCACAACAGGAAACAGCAACAACTACCGCACCTCAAACTACTGGGCCTACAGCACCAACCTGTTCACAATCGACAAAGTGCAGTTGACCTACGACCTGCCCGACCGCTGGTTTGCAGGCAAGGTGGTGAAGGACATGAGCGTATATTTCAGCGGCAGCAACTTGTTCACAATCGCTCCAAACCGCAAGATTCTGGAAACATCGACATACAGTCCTCAGACTCGTTTCTATAACATAGGTGCGACGATAAGATTCTAAATAGACTGAAAAGAGAATTAATAAATTTTGAGACAATGAAGAAATACATTATTATAGCAACGGCAGCAATAATGGGTCTGACAAGCTGTGACGACCTCTTCGAGCCTGCCAACGACAACTTCAAGGACATCTCGCAGATATACGATGAGCCAAGCTTCGGACAAAGCTTCCTCATGGTAGGCTACAGTGCTCTGCCGGGATATTACAGCGACCTTGAATATGCCACCGATGATGCCGTTACCAACGAGAAAGGTAACTGGATTTCAAACATGGCTACCGGTTCATGGACAAGCAGCAACAACCCGACAAACTATTGGTCAAATGGTTTTGCCGCCATACAATATCTCAACATGTATATTGCCAACGGTAATGACATCAACTATGTGAAGGACCCTGTTGTGAACACCCTTATCCGCATGCGCACTGTGGGCGAGGCATATGGACTTCGTGCCGTTCATTATTATTACCTTCTTCGGCAGCATGCAGGATTCACCGAGGACGGACAGCTCCTTGGCGTGCCCCTGTGGCTTGAGTTCCAGGATAGCAATGCGGACTTCAACCAGCCCCGTGCTTCATTTGCCGACTGCATCAAACAGATAGAGAGCGACCTCGCCAAGGCTGAAGAGCTTCTGCCGGACTCCTATGATGACCTCAACAGCGCAGACGAGATTCCACAGAAATTCCGTTCTGTCACAGAAGACAAGGATCTCTACAACCGTGCCATGGGCCGTACCTCACGCCTTCTCTTCAACGGCATGGTGGCAAAGGCATTCCGTGCCCGCCTGAATATTCTTGCTGCCTCGCCTGCTTTCCAGGATGCAAGCAACAGTATAACATGGGCAGACGCCGCCGCGGCAGCAGCAAAGGTAATCGACAGACTCGGAGGCCTTTCCGCCATGAGCTCCACAGGCGTGACTTACTATGCCAATGCAAATGAGATTTCCGGGCTGAAGGAGGGTATATTGCCACCGGAAATGGTGTGGAGAGAAAATGTACAGGGCGCAAAAAAAGACGAAGAGGAGAAATTTTACCCGCCATCGCTCTTTGGAAAAGGCAGGATGAACCCTACGCAGAATCTTGTCGAGGCTTTCCCGATGAAAAACGGATACCCTATTACAGACAGCCGCTCCGGCTATGACCCGAGCACTCCTTTTGCCGACCGCGACCCGCGCCTGGCCGCCTATATCATCTACGACGGACAGCCCTGCGGTCCACATAACGATATAATAAGAACAGGTTCGGGCATGGGAAATGACGGAATCAACGCCATCGAAACCTCTACCCGCACGGGCTACTATCTCAAGAAGCGCCTGCGCATGGAGGTAAACTGTAATCCCGCATCCCCCAGCACTCAGGTACACTATAATCCAAGAATACGCGCCACGGAAATGTTCCTCGACTATGCCGAGGCAGCCAACGAGGCATGGGGACCTAAGGACGGTAACAGCCACGCTTATTCGGCTTACGACGTGATAAAGGCTATCCGCCACCGTGCAGGCATCACCGACGACACCTATCTTGACGAGTGTGCCGGTTCAAAGGAAAAGATGCGTGAGCTCATACACAACGAGCGCCGTCTGGAACTTTGCTTTGAGAATTTCCGATTCTGGGACCTGCGCCGCTGGAAAGCCAATCTTACAGAGACAGTCCGCGGCTACGACGCTACAACTGGCAAGACTTTCGACGTGGAGCACCGTAATTTCAAAGATTACATGATTTACTGCCCTATCCCGTATTCAGAGACATTGAAGTACAATAACCTGAAACAAAACAAGGGATGGTAGTGAAAATGATATCCTACATCTCTTAACAATAAAATAAAAGAAGAAAAAAATGAAAAAGATATTTTATTCTATACTGACACTGGTTTCTGCACTGGCAATGACAGCATGCTCATCAGGCGATCCTGAATATGACGACTTTGACTATCAGACTGTTTATTTTGCCAAAAATGTAACACTGCGCACACTTGAGCTGGGTAAGGACAAGGAAGTAGACCTGACACTTGACAACCAGCACAAGGTAAGGGTCACAGCGACAATGGGCGGCTCATACGGCAACAAACGCGACATAACTGTCAACATTGCCGTTGACCCGACATTATGTGACGGTAAAAAATTCAGTGACGGCACCCCAATGACCGTTATGCCTGACACTTATTACAAACTGGCAGACAGCAAAATAGTCATTCCCGCAGGACAGATTCTCGGCGGAGTGGAGGTGGAGCTGACCGATGACTTCTTCAATGACCCGAAGTCACTGTCAAACAACTACGTCATACCTGTCAAGATGACCGGTCTCGTCAGCGGTGCCGATTCAATTCTGCAGAACAAGGATTTCGTGCTTTATGCCATAAAGTATGTAAATCCGTGGCATGCCGAATATCTGCGGCGAGGCGAGGATGTGCTGACCACTCCCGCAGGAACAAAGACGCTGGTGCGCAAGGCTGACTATATTGAGAAGGACGAACCCATAAAGCTCGTCACTGCCAGCTACACTTCCGACATCATGACCGTCACGTTCAAGGATGACGACAACAATAATGTGAATGTTGACCTCCTGCTTACTTTCGACAGCGAAGGCAAATGCAGGGTCAGCAGTGCCACTGAAGGAGTGACGGCATCCGGTTCGGGCATGTTTGTAGAGAACGGCGAGAAACAAGCCATCAACGGTGAGGACCGCGACGTAATCACTCTCAACTATGAGTTCAGCATTCCGTCACGCGGCATCTCGTGCAAGACTACAGACACTCTCGTTCTGAAACTTCGTGGCATAGAACCCGAATATATGACGTTAGATTAATCTTAAATTCCGGAAACAATGAAAAAGAAATCAATATTATTCTTGGCCATCTCACTGCTTGCAGTGGGATGTGCTGAGGAACGTGTGTCAGACTTTTGTGTTGACAAACCAGCAAGCATTGACATGAATAATTTCCTCAATTCATACGATGTTTTGAAAAATTATGTTCCACAGAATGATATGCTGCTAACAATGGCCATAAAACCTGAAGACTTCACTGCCAAAAACACATTATATAGTTTGGCTATATCCAATTTTAATGCTGTTGCTGTTAAGGAAAAGGTAAATATGGCGACCAACATGAATGACGATGGAACAACAGACTTAATGACATTGAGCAGTTTTGCAGAGGAGGCAGACGCCTCAGGACTGAAAATTATCGGTCCTGCCGTAGTATCACATCGCAATCAGAAAGGCAAACAACTGCGTTCACTCTATGATGACGTCTATATTCCTGGAGAGCATATAGAAGGTGAGGTCGTGATACAGGATTTTGAAGGGTTTGAACTTGGCGATGACAAATTCAATTTTACAGGTGCAGGCAATGCCAAGATAGAAAATGACCCCAAAGGAAAAAGTGGAAAGGTAATTCATGCCTATGGTGCAAATGGTGGCTCATTTGTGAAAATTCCTGTAAAATTGCCTGAAGGCAAGACGCTGGGGGATTATGACAATATTTCCTTTGACATGTTTGTCTATGCCGGAGGCTGGGGCTGGGGCGTGCATTTCGGCATAAACGACAATGCACCCGTCAATTCAGGAAAAGGACCTTTTGGCTGGGGATGCCCGGACCACGACTGGGGACGCGGTACCATTACTTATGAATTGAGCAATTTGAACCTTTCCGATGCCGACAAACAGCTTAACGAATTTTATTTTGTTACAGGACCAGCCACAGGTTCTGGCGAATATCTTATTGATAATGTAAAATTATATGTAAACCGAGATCTTCCTGGGCAAATCATCGTAAAAACTCCCGAAGAGCGCACAGCTATTGTTGACGAATGGGTTGGCAATTGGACAAAAGCATTAATGGCATCAAGTGTGGGAAGAATAGATACCTGGGATGTCGTTGAGGACCCGATGTCCGACAATGATGACGAGATGTTGCGCATGAGTACATCACCTGCCGACGATGAATATTATTACAACGAGTATCTTGGAAACGATTATGTACGAAATATTGTGACCAAAATGCGTGAGAATGCCGTTGATACAACAGGTACACCAATAGCGATAAAAACTTTTGTAAATGAATATGGTCTGGAAAAAGGCAATAAATGCGACCGCCTGATAAAGCAGATTAGTGAATGGGACTCCCAAGGCACAGTAATAGATGGAATAGGCGTAAAATTGTTCTTAGAATACAATACAGACGAATTACAACAAGCAAACAATGAATCTGCAATAAGAACAATGTTGAAAAAACTTGCAGCAACAGGCAAACTAATACGTATATCTGCACTTGATGTACGCATGATAGACAACGGAGTACAGGTGACTTCGGCAGACATAAGCGAGGCTGACCAATTCCGTATATCTGCGTTTATAAATAAGGTGATACGCATGTATATGACTGAGATTCCTGCCCCACAAAGGTATGCCTTGACACTATGGTCACCTGTAGACAATGCTCAGAACGTAGGCTTGTGGAACTCAGGATTCAACCGTAAAATAACATATACAGGTGTGGCAACAGCTCTTTCGGGAAAAGATGCACCGTCTGAAGCTGTTTCGCAATAAAAAAGAATTAGGATACTTGACCTTTTATCTTAAGATACTCTGCCGTTTATCTTAAGATACTTTACGACAGAACTTGAATGGGCGACACCACCCGTTGTGGGTCGCCCATTATTCTTTCCCTCAATAAGTCAATCACTGCATTATAATGCGGTTTGATATACGAAAAAGTTTTTTTCGCAAAAAATCTATCATCTATCACCCTTTAAATTAAAATCGTCTAATTATCAAGCATTTCAAAATCCATAGAGACATAAATACATCGCTTATCTATCACCAATCTATCACCCTTTTCTGCCCTACACAGGGCAGAAACGTATCAAAAGTGTTGCTAAATTGGCAAAAAAAGCCATACATGAGCATTAGCATTGTACAAACTGCATGTACTAACAGTACAAAGCCGATGGACGACCAGTTCCATACGATTGGATTTACCTGTTCCACACGTATGGAACACATTGTGCAGGCGTATGGACAGCCGTAATATCCCGTTCTGTTGGATTTGCAATAAGAAGCAAAATTGATGATGATAGATGTTTTATCTATCACCCGTCTTTTGCTTCATAATGAGTTATTTGTCAGGACGTTCACTTACACAGGGTGATAGATGACAGATTTTTTTTGCGAAAAACTTTTTTCGTATATAAAAATACATTTTATTACTGTTGAAAAGCATGCTACCATAAAATACTTTAAAACATAAAAATCCTATTTATAATAGCTTTTTATCCCGAATTGCTTTGCTGTTCAGATTTTTTATGTGAATTTGCAGCTGAAACAATAATGAATGGTGGCTTGCGAGGAAATATAACCATTCTTTTAAACCTGCATTATTCATAGACTCCCATAACGAATTTCTATGAATAATGCAGGTTAAACTTAACCTTTTTATGGAGAAGCTCCCCATAAATCTTCTTTCTGAAACAAAATCAAAGACATTTGATATTATTTTTATTGACTGTTTGCCGGAAATATTGTAATTTTGCAACCGGATATAGAGTATCAGTCACTACAAAATGTAGATAACAGAAAAATCTACATGGCAATTTTTTAGTTTAGTTAATTTTAAAATTTAGGTAAAAGAAAATGAGTTTAAAACAAAACTTTTTTTTGAAGTCAACAAGAATATGGCGCGTAGTGATTATGCGCCATATTTGTATTGCCGTCCTCGTTGCTGTCATGACGCCTGGCGTGAACGCCGCACAGCAGTTTATTGCGTTTAAACCTGCCGAGGGCTATCAGAGAATAGATTTAGCCAATGCCGGCATATTAGTTGACAACAAGGAAGACAAGGCTGTACACCATGCCGTGGATAATCTGAAGGAAGACATTGCCAGGGCTACTTCTCCCGGTATCCCCAAAGTGGGGGAAAAAGTCTCAATAGTCATCGGTACAGCCAACTCACCGCTGATAAGGAAATATATCAGGCAGGGGGTGATAAGCGGGAATGACCTGAAAGGCAAATGGGAGAAATATATTATTGCCGCATGCGACACTGATATAGTCATTGCCGGAAGCGACCGCCGCGGCTGCGTGTATGGAATATATGAGCTGTCACGCCAGTTGGGCGTGTCACCATGGTACTGGTGGGCAGATATACCCGTTGTCCGTCACGACGACATATATATAAAGAAAGGTGTATACACCGACGGCGAGCCGAAAGTGAAGTACCGCGGCATCTTCATCAACGATGAGAATCCATGTATGCAGAAATGGGCAAGAATGAAATTCGGCGGCATGAACTCAAAGATGTATGCCCATGTGTATGAACTGCTGCTGAGAATGAAGTGCAATCTGCTGTGGCCCGGCATGTGGGGGTCGTTCAAGGAGTACAAGCCACTGGTGCCTATACTCAAGAACGAGGACGGCACATACGAGGGCAACTGCTTTAACTGGGATGACCCACTAAATCCCAAGCTCGCCGACGAGATGGGCATCGTGGTAGGCACGTCGCATCATGAGCCTATGCAACGCTCACAGCAGGAATGGATTCGCACGAAAGCCAACTACGGCAACGGGGAATGGAACTACATGACAAACGGTGAGGCTCTGCGCCGCTTCTTCCGTGAAGGAATAGAGAACACCAAGGATTATGAATGTATGATTACCGTGGGAATGCGCGGTGACGAGGACCGTCCGATGGCAGATGCCGGCGGACGTGAGGCAAACATGAGGCTACTCAAGCGCATATTCGATGACCAGAGGCAGATAATCAACGGCGTGATGGGCAAAAGAGCCAAAGACATGCCGTTGGTGTGGACACTGTACAGCGAGATGCTCGACTATTATGATGAAGGATTTCAGGTGCCCGACGATGTCACCATAATGCTATGCGATGACAACTGGGGCGACATACGCAAGATTCCCACTCCCGACACACGCCACCGCAAGGGAGGGTTCGGAATGTACTATCATTTCAGCTACTACGGTGCACCAAGGGCAATGAAATGGCTCCAGCAGATGCAGATACAGCATGTGTGGCATCAGATGGACATTGCATACCGAAGCGGCATAGACCGTGTGTGGATAGTCAACGTGGGCGACATCAAGCCGGCGGAGTTCCCGACACAGTTCTTTATGGACATGGCATGGAATCCCGACCGTTTCAATCCCGACAATCTGATGGAATATACGAGAGACTTCTGCAGCAAGTTTGCAGCCGGGCATGCGGGAGAAGCCGCCGAGGTGCTCAACAGCTACTGCAAATATGCCGCAAGGATTACCGCCGAGATGCTCGACGAGAATACATACCGCACGGATAATGGAGAATGGAAGCGGGTCCGCGATGAGTTCATGGCTCTTGAGGCAGAGGCGCTGCGCATATACCTTATGCTCAATGAGGACTGCCGTGATGCCTACAAGCAGATAATACTCTTCCCCGTGCAGGCAATGGCAAATCTCCACGACCTGTATTATTCCGTTGCAATGAACCGTCATCTTGCCTCCATAGGCGACATGGAGGCAAACCATTGGGCAGACAGGGCGGAGAAATGCTTTGAGCGTGACTCGCTGCTGTGCCGCGACTACAACAAAGTGATGGCAGGCGGCAAGTGGGACGGAATGATGGACGAGGTACACATAGGCTACAAGACATGGCATGCACCGCAGTATAACATAATGCCGCAGGTGGTGCGACTTGATTCCACATCAGCGCGCCACGGAGGTTTCATAAACGAGATGCAGTGTGGAACAGCATATATCGATGCCCGCAGATATTACTCTGCCGCCACGCCCGAAGGCTCATCGTGGACAGTTATTCCACATCTCGGCAAAACATCCTCCGCACTTACCCTTATGCCTTCGCTGGCTTATACAGACGGAGCTGCACTGACCTATCGCATAAAGACAACGCAGACCGTTGACTCCATGCGGGTGAAGGTGGTGTTCTCCACAGTCATGCCATTCATAAAAGGCGGTCATGACGTGGAACTGGGATTTACAGGCTGCTCCGCCAAGACAATAAACCTGAACAAAGACATGAACTGGCAGCACTGCTACGACCTCATGTATCCGGCAGGAGCAGCCCGTGTAATAGAGATTGAAACAGTGTTGCCTGCCAGTAAGACAGCCGGGGGATGCTACGAGCTAAACCTGCGCCCGCTCGTTCCGGGAATCGTGATACAGGGAATTTTTGTGCGGCTTATACCGCCTTTGTAACATATCACAATGAAAATGTTACAAAACACATTATATATATCTGATTTTTTCATTAATTTTGCACCAAATAAAACTTTAAACATAAAAACTACATGTTATGATGAAAAAGATTATGCTTTTTTTATGCCCGACATTGCTCTTAGCCGTACTGGCGGTGAACGGGGCAAAGGCAGCAGACAGCCGTGAGACATTTGAGAATCCTGTTATCTTTGCCGATGTGCCCGACATCGACATTATACGTGTTGACGGCATTTATTACATGGTGTCGACAACGATGCACTTCGCTCCAGGCTGCGGCATTATGAAAAGCCGGGACCTCGTGAACTGGGAAATCATCAACTATGCATACGATGAACTGGATGAGGGCGACAACTTCCGCCTTCTCAACGGCAAGAATGAGTATTCGCAGGGCTCGTGGGCTGCAAACCTGAGGTATGACCCATACGAGCGTATGTTCTATATGATAATGACATGCAACACAACGGGCAAGACCTACTTCTATGTGACAGACGACATAGAGCACGGCAAATGGCACAGAAGCATAACAGACAAATGCTATGACCCGGGACTGCTCTTTGAAGACACCGGCACAGAAATGAAGAAATATGTGCTGCATCCGGCTGACACTTTTGAAGACCATGCCATGTATCTGCGTGAAATGCATGTGGACAAGAACTGGAATGTCACTGTGGGCGAGCGCCGCAAGGTTATAGACTATGCAAACTTGGAGAATCCTGCCCGCGGCTTGCGCGCCGAAGGCTATCATGGATATAAGATTAACGGATGGTATTATATTTTCATGATACAGGGCTGTGACGGGCAGCGACAGGAAATTGTGTGGCGAAGCCGTTCGCTTACAGACGGGAAATGGGAAGGCAGGCTGGTGTTCGGCGGCGAGATGACCGACAATGCCGGCAAGACCGTGATGAAAACCAACGGCATCGCACAAGGAGGAGTGGTACAGGCAACAGACGGCAAATGGTGGTGCTTCCTGTTTAAGGACTACGGCTCGGTGGGACGCATTCCCATGCTGCTGCCAATGACATGGACTGATGACGGATGGCCAGTTGCGGGATACGACTGCAAGACTACGCCACTGCGTATGGATATGCCCGAGAAAGCAAGCCCTACCAAAGGCATTGTGCAGAGTGACGACTTCAAGATATGGAAACCAAAGAAGAGCAAATCGCAGTTCGGCTCCTGGGAGCCTGGACTGAAGCTATGCTGGCAGTGGAACCATATACCAGACAATAGCGGATGGTCTCTGACAGAGAGAAAAGGCTGGCTGAGACTAAAGACTACATCGCTGGCACACAATATACGCGATGCCCGCAACACCGTGACTCAACGCACTTTCGGACCTGTATGTACAGGAAGCACTCTGCTTGACGTATCGCAGATGAAGGACGGCGACTGCGCAGGACTTGCATCATTCCAAAACCGTTACGGCTTTGTTGGCGTGAAGAAGGAAAACGGGAAATTTTACGTCGTGATGCAACGGGCAAAGGAAAAAGGTGATGCCGACGGACAGGAGATTGCAAGGGTGGAGCTGAAGCAAACCAAGGTGTGGCTGCGCACAGAAATGGATTTCCGCAACCTTACGGACAAGGCCGTGTTCTATTACAGCCTTGACGGCAAGACATGGAGCAGCATTGGCGACACTCTGCAAATGCACTATGACTGGCCTGACTTCTGCGGCTACCGCTTTGCACTGTTCAACTATTCTACCCGGCAAACGGGAGGCATTGCAGACTTTGACTGGTTTAAAATTGCGGAATAACGCTATAAACAAAAACTATAAAAACAAAAATAAGATTATGAAAAAAATGCTGACCGCGGCATTTGCCCTTGCCGCAACTCTGGCAACAACAGCCCAGAATCCTTATCTTCCACTTTGGGAACATCTGCCCGACGGCGAGCCGCGTGTGTTTGAAGATCCTGACAATCCAGGCAAAATGCGCGCCTACATCATTGGTTCACACGATGTAACCTATAAAAGCTATTGCGGCAACGACATCCGCATCTGGTCGGCGCCTGTTGAAAATCTTACCGACTGGCGCGACGAAGGACCTGTGTTCAGTCATTATGTCAACGGCAAATGGGACACCATGTTTGCCCCCGACCTCGTAGAGGTGAAAGACAAGGCAACGGGCAAGAAGACATATTGGCTCTATCCTCATTCACGAGGCTGGCGCAGAGTGCCTATGGTGTGCAAGGGCGACCGTCCCGACGGTCCTTTCACTCCCGTAAATCTTAATGCCGACGGCACCGCCTGTGTAGACGGCTCTATAATCGACTTCGACCCGTCGGTGTTCATAGAGAACATCACCGACAGAAAAGACCCCGACTTTGCCCGGGGATTCCGTGCCTATGTGTTCTACGGGTTCCGCCATTCCACAGCGTTTGAGCTTGACCAGGACAACATGTATGCCGTGCGCCCGAACACGCAAATTCACGACTATTTCATTCCTGCCAGTGAGCGTTATGGCGTTATCCGCGACCCCAAGGGCACACAATACCCTGCATTGTATAAAGGTCAGAACCCGGGCGAATTCAATTTCTTCGAGGCTTCAAGCATTCGTCAGGTGGGAAACAAATATGTTATGGTGTTCTCCGGCTACAGCGGTCCCGACTACGGACTGGGCTCCACCAACTCTGCACTGCGCTATGCCTACGGCGACTCTCCCTTAGGTCCGTGGCGTTCGGGTGGTGTGCTGGTCGACTCACGCGGTGTAGTGCCCAACGAGGACGGTACGCATCTTATGGGCATGAACGCAGCCCATAACACCCACGGCTCACTACAGGAAATCAACGGTCAATGGTATGTGTTCTATCACCGTCCGCCACGAGGCTTCGGCTTTGCCCGTCAGGCAATGGTGGCACCAGTGAAAATAGAGTGGGACAAGAAAGCGGTGGCAAAGGGCGGTCAGGTGCGTATCGTTGCCTACGACCCATACGCCAGGAACAACGAGTGGACAGCCGAGGCTTCCGACGGTACAAAATATACCGGAGCTGAGGTTACAAGCGAGGGATTCCACATTTTCGGCTTACCTCCATACGCCTATTATTCTGCCGGCATAGCATGCTACATGAGCGACCAGCAGTGGCTGCAGGACAACTTTGACGTATGGAACAACAGCATGGACCTCGCCAATATACCCAATGGCGGCATCGTGGGATTCAAATATTTCGGCTTCGGCGGACTGGCAAAGGCATCCAAAGGCATCAATGCCTTCAATGGAACAAAAACCGGTGACGGAACAAAGCTCTGCCTCAGCCTCACACCGAAGGGCAAAGGCGCATTCCGTATTCACGTTATGCTCGACGGTCCCTACAGCAACGCCACATGGCAGGGAAAGGAGATTGCCGTTGTCGACGTGAAGGACGATGCGGCTCAGAAAGCTGCCAGCTACGAGGTTGCCGTGCCGGCTGTTGAGGGACTTACAGGCAAGCACGCAATATATCTTGTTATAGAGGGCAAGGGAAGTGAAGGCCTGCTCGACCTGCACGGCATCGGATTCTCCAAGCCCGGCATCAAGTGCAACCGTCCTGAGGTGCCGGTGGTGACAATCACTGTCGACGGCAAAGCCATTGCCCTACCCTCAGCTCCCATGTTTGCCACCAACGACAACGGGCTCATGGATCTCACACACTATCAGGCATACGCTCCATTGAAAGAAAACTCAACAATAAAGGCAACGGCACAAGGCGGCGACGTGAAATTCCATGTCAGCAAGATTGTTGACGGGCGCGCCACAGTGAGATGTGAGTTTAACGGCAAGGAAAAAGTATATTTGATAAATTAGCGGTTAATAACCATAAACAATAACACAACTTTTCAATGAGAATGACAGTCCGTTTCTTGGCTTTGTTTATCGCATTGCATGTCACAATGACGCTGGCGGCAATGGATGGAACACTTTATACTCCCAACAAGATGGCAAGCAGTCTTGTATCCCGAACATGTCAGGACAGTTATGGCTTTGTGTGGATAGCCACTGACTTCGGATTGAGCAAGTATGACGGGTACAATTTCACCAATTACTATCACAATAGCAGTGATACGACTACCATCTCAAGCAACAACATCCGCTCGCTCTTTTGTACACACAACGGCAAGTTGCTTGTAGGATGTACCACGGGACTGTCAAGCTATGACTATCGGACAGACACTTTCCACAGATATTCTTTTCCAAATGGAATTACGCCACATATAGCATCCATTGCAGAACTGCCGTCAGGGGAAGTAATGCTCGCAACAGCGGGATACGATGGGATGTTCGTTCTCAAAAACGGTAAAATCAGCGGCGTTCCTCAGTTTGCCAAGATGTCTGGCAATGTACACATGAGCAGTCTGCATGTATCTGCTAACGGCGCATCGCTCTGGTGTCAGACCGATGACCACCGGCTCATTCACTTTACGCTCAACGGCTGTCGCCCCACGGCAATGACAGCCTACGGTATAGGCAACGCAACGGTTGTTACCGCCTTCAACATAAAAGGCGGCAACATTCTGTTTGCCTTTAACAACGGCTTTCAGATATACAGCCACAACAGGCAGATAATGATGCCAGCCGCCTATAGCCTGCAGGAAGAAGTGAGAATAACAAGTGCCTGCATGACAAAGGGCGGTGACCTCTATTTCGGTACCAGATCAGGCGACCTCTACAAAATAAAAGTGGGAGAGACCATACCACAAAAAGAAACACTGTACAACGGTCACGGCAGCCTTGACTATTTCGTTGTCAACAACATTTTTGAAGACCACGATAACAATCTGTGGATGAGCAGTGCACACCATGGAGTTTATCTGTGCAGCATGATGCCGAAGCAGTTTGAAAGTATCAACCTTGCAAATCTCGACCGCCGCATCTGTTACGGATTCTCATCCATTGCCCCGGCACCAGACAATGGATTATATTGCGTGGCACGGCTCTGCGGCATGATTCATATCGACAAATACAACAAGGCATCGTTCTGTAAAGGTACTCCTAAAGATCCAAGCACAGTGATGCGCGACAGCCGGGGATGTTACTGGATAGGCTCATGGCAATCACTATACCGCTACGACCCGGTGAATGGAGAAAGTATTCTGGTAGACAACCTTGGCGGCAAGGGTGCCCTGCGTCTTGCCGAAGACCGGGGGGGCAATATCTACGTATCGGTACTGGGAGAGGGATTTGCCGTATACAACCGCAATACACAGAGCATGACCTACTATAACAGCCGCAGTCAGGCTGGAGCCACTGGAGTGAAGTTTGATAATGACTATGTAGGCGCGATGTATCAGGACAGTGAAGGAATGATGTGGATTACCACATCGAGCGGCGTGTGGTGCTTCGACCCTGTGCGCCGCCATTTCATTGACCTTGCCGACGGTGACGGAATACTCCGCGGGAAAAACAGCAATTCAATATGCGAGACACCTTCGGGCGACATTGTCGTCGGCACCACAAGCGGACTTTATATTTACAAGCGTAAAAAACGTGAAGTGACACTGCTACCGGGAACCGAGAACATCAAGGACATGAGGATATGCGGTCTTATAAATGACTCCATAGGTAATATATGGATAAGCACTATACGGGGTATTTGGCAATATATCTGTGCCGAGCAACGGCTGATAAGCCATGCAGGAGCAAGAGGTATCACCGATAATGAGTTCGGCGAATGGGCTTGGGCTGCTCTTGACAATGGCTGTGTGGCATTGGGGGCAAACAGCAGCATCACGGTGTTTACTCCACGCAACATGAAGCGGGGAACAATGGCAGACAAAACCATTCATCTCACACATTTCGCCACGCTGCTAAAAAACTATGACCCATTCTCCCACAAGTTCTCCGTGCCATGGGATGACAACCATTTCACAATGTCATTCTCACTGTTCGATTTCCAAAACAGCGACAACATAGAGTTTGAATATCGCATCAACGGAGGCAGATGGACAGCATTTACAAACGGCAGCAATACGCTGACGTTTACAAAACTGAAATCCGGTACTTACGACATTGAGGTAAGGGCAATGTCGGGTGGAGAGGTGTCTTCACTGACATCAATCTTTGAAGTGACGGTGCTGCCGCCATGGTATGCCACGACATGGGCAAAGCTCACATACGCCATGCTCACCATTATTGCCGTTTGGCTTGTCATGCTTGCCGTACGCAAGAGACAGCGTGCAGCCTTCGACGAGGAAAAGATGCAACTGCTTATAAACGCCACACACGACATACGCTCACCGCTGACAATGATTCTCGGCCCGATTGAAAAGATAAAGGAGACTGTGCAAAAGACGTGTGACGAAACCACACGAAAAACCATTGGTCAGTATGTAAACATTGTCAACCGCAACGCCGACCGTCTGTTGCTGCTCGTAAACCAAATACTCGATACGAGGCGAATAGACAAGAACCAGATGCATCTCAAATGCCAAGAGACAGACATGGTGGAATTTGTGAAGCATGTATGCCTGTCGTTTGACTTCACGGCACAACAGAGAGACATTGAATTGAGTATTACGGGCGGTGAGAAACGGATAATGGCATGGATAGACCGTAACAATTTCGACAAAGTAATAGTAAATTTGTTGTCCAACGCCTTCAAGTTCACACTTGACGGAGGGCACATCGACATCGGTCTAAACACAGAAGATGACCATATTATAATAAAGGTGACAGACAGCGGACAGGGATTCGGTAAAGAAAAAACATCAAGGCTGTTTGAGCGCTTCTATCAAGGCAACGAGCAAACGGGCAAAAACACGGTGGGAACAGGAATAGGGCTGAATCTTGCCATGAATATCGTCCGACTGCACGGCGGCACTATCACAGCCGCCAACCGCACTGACGGGCAACACGGTGCCTGTTTCACCGTAAGCCTACCTTCAGGCAACAAGCACTTGAAACCAGAATTTCTATATGTAGATTCTGTTAAGGAAAAATCGGACAAGAAGATCAGCTATAAGAAATATAGAATTATGATTGTGGACGATGACAGCGAGTTGACAGCCTACATAGCAGACGAGCTTAGTCCGTGGTACTTTGTAGACGTATGCTCCAACGGTATCGATGCCCTTAATAGCATTATCTCTCAGAACTATGACCTCGTGGTAAGCGATATAGTGATGCCTGGTATGGACGGCATAGAACTGCTGAAGAAGATAAAACGGAATCCAAACATAAACCACACACCAGTGATTCTGCTGTCGACAAAGGCTGAGGCAGAAGACCGTCTTGCCGGTTTCAAGAGCGGAGCCGATGCCTATATTGCCAAACCGTTCAGCATCAGTGAGCTACATGCCCGCATAGATGCCATAATAAACAATATACTGCGTTTGCGTGGAAAATACTCTGGTGCGCAACAGCAACGTGACAAGATGGAGAATATTGAGGTGAAAGGCTACGATGACGAGCTGATGACACGCGTGATGAAATCGATAAATGCCCATATCAACGACAATGATTTCTCCATCGAGATATTGGCGCAAGAGGTTGGGATAAGCCGCGCACACCTGCACCGCAAGATAAAGGACATCACGGGAGTGGCAACGGGCAAGTTCATCCGCAACATACGCATGCAGCAAGCTGCCCGTCTCATACTTGAAGGTAAGGTGAACTGTTCAGATGTGGCTTATCATGTAGGGTTCTGCGACAATGCGTATTTCTCCACGGTGTTCAAACAATATTATGGTGTAAGTCCGACAGAATATGCAAGAAAGCATAAGGCAGACGAATGACAAGACAAGCAAAGACATCCATATATCATTTCTAAAGGCATTTTGACACAATATCCAAAGTATTCGATACAAAATCAGAATGCCTTTTGCCATATATTTCGTAATTTTGCACTCAAAAAATTAAATCTAATGAAAAGAATATTTTTGTCTGCTGTAATTATGACAATGTCACTGTTTGTCCATGCACAAGACGGAATGAAAACGGTGCGCGAGGTACAGACAATAAATGCCGGTTGGCAGTTTAGACTGGGCGATGACAGCTCAGCTGTCAACGGCTGGCAGCCAGTGGGACTGCCACACTCGTTCAGTATTCCCTATTTTATGTCTAAGGACTTCTATGTGGGTTACGGATGGTACCGCAAGATGATAAGGCTTACAGCAAACGATATGAGACAACGGCTAAGTCTGGAATTTGACGGTGTGTTTCAAGAGGCAGAAGTATATGTTAACGGTGAACTGGCAGGAAGTCATCGGGGAGGATATACAGCATTCTCTGTTGATTTCACATCAAAGGCACACAAGGGTGATAACATGATTGCAGTGAGAGTTAACAATCTCTGGTGCCCAGTGCTGGCTCCACGCGGCGGTGAGCATGTTTTTAGCGGAGGCATTTACCGTAATGTGAGACTCGTCAGGAAATCAGCCATCGCCCATATACGTCAGAACGGTATCAGAATCACAACGCCGACATTAGAGCGTAATAACGGTAAAAGCTCTGTAGTGGCTGTAGATATGGACGTTGAGAATATCTCTGCCAGAAAATTGCGTGCGGAGCTGGAAATCAAGGATGCAAGCGGAACAGTTATTATACGCCTTAAAAAAGAGTCGTGCCAGATTGTCACCGATGAGATTACCAAGCTCCATCTCTGGAGCCCCACATCTCCATACCTGTATGAGGCTACAGTAAGATTGTATGACGGCAACAGGTTGCTCGATGAAGATACACAGACTTTTGGTTTCCGTTGGTTCAAATGGACTGTCAATGAAGGTTTTTTCCTGAACGGCAGTCATCTGCAGCTTCGTGGTGCCAATGTTCATCAGGATCAGGCAGGATGGGGAGATGCTGTGACAGATGAGGCAGCCCGTCGTGATGTACGCATGATGAAAGAGGCAGGATTTAATATGATTCGCGGTTCACATTATCCTCACTCCCCGGCATTCGTTGACGAGTGTGACCGTCAGGGAATACTGTTTTGGTCGGAAGCACCGTTCTGGGGCACAGCCGGTCCTAAGGACGACGGATGGTGGACAGCAAGCGCTTATCCTGTTAATCCCAATGACACAGCAGCCTTTGAGGCAAGTTGCATTCAGCAGCTGGAAGAGATGATACGCATGCATTTCAATCATCCGTCAGTGTTTGTATGGAGCATGTGCAATGAACCGTTTTTTACCGACGGCAGAACAATGCCTGGCGTGCGCAGGCTACTGAAAAGAATGGTGGCACACACCCACAAGCTCGACCCTACACGCCCTGCCGCCATAGGCGGTGCACAGCGTCCGTTAGGAGCAGATCGTATTGACTTAATCGGCGATGTGGCTGGATATAACGGCGACGGAGCAAACATACCAGATTTTCAGAATCCTGATGTTGCCAACATGGTGTCGGAGTATGGAAGTGTCACATCCGACCGTCCCGGCAAATATGGTGCCAACTGGGGAGACTTAAACCGTGACGAAGGCTGGAAAGGCAGACAATGGCGCGGAGGTCATGCCATCTGGTGCGGCTTCGACCACGGCAGCATCTTTGGCGACAACCTGGGAAAAATGGGCATTGTGGATTATTTCCGTCTGCCCAAACGTTCATGGTATTGGTATCGCAATGAATACATGCACATTGCTCCTCCTGAATGGCCGGTGCATGGAAAGCCAGCGGCTGTACGTCTGTATGCTTCAAAAAACAAGGGAATACGTGCCGACGGTACAGATGATGTTCAGCTGACTGTTTCTGTCGTTGATGCCGAAGGGCGTGAATTGAGCAACACACCAGATGTTACGCTGAAAATAATATCAGGCCCAGGCGAGTTTCCTACGGGACGCACCATAACATTCAGTGCCGGCAGCGACATACGCATTCAGGACGGGAAGGCTGCCATAAGCATGCGTTCATATTATGCCGGGCATACCGTTGTAGAGTCCTGTGCCGACGGTTTGGAAAGCAGCAGAGTGGAACTGGAGTTTGTTGGTGCACCGGATTATGTGCCGGGACTGTCGCCGCAAACAGAACAACGCAATTACAGAAAATACGTAAAGAACGATGAGCAGGCGCAGACTTACGGACTTAACAGTCCTGCTTTTGCAAGCAGCTCTGCCATAGGACACTCGCCGGGACTTGCCGCCGACGGCGACAACGGCACTTACTGGCAGCCATTGGCAGACGGCAAAGAATCATTCTGGATGCTTGACACCGAGCGCGGAATGAGTATATCGCAAGTCAGGATATTGTTTGCAGACAATGTCAGCAGCGCAAGGGTTGAAGTGTCGGCAGACAGAGAACACTGGGATAGGATATTTGACATCTCTTCCAAACAGGAGGTGACCAACACTCTCGCAAGTCCGGTGACAGCGAGGTTTGTAAGAATAGTATTTCCCGCACAGGTGTGTCCAAAATTGTCGGAAGTGTCAGTTATAGGAAAAATAAACACTAATTAAAAAGTGAATATATATGAGAAAAAGTATTATTTGTTTTATTTCGTTTTATATCATCTCACTGTCATGCGCCGCTGCAGGTGTAAGAGAGAAGTTTTGTATAGCCGCCAACGGTCATAGTGCTCCTATCGTTGTTGACAATAACGACTGGAAAGGCGTTATCAGAGCCGCACATGATCTTGGCGACGATGTGCGTAAGGTAACTGGAACGCCTTCAGAAATAATTGCAGGGGAAACAACCGTCAAGGGAGCAATTCTTGCAGGAACTATCGGTAAAAGCAGGCTCATTGACCGCATGATACAGAAACACAAGATTGATGTCAGTGAAGTGAAAGGACAATGGGAATCCTATCTGATAGATGTCGTTGACGGGAATCTGATAATCGCAGGCAGCGACAAGCGCGGCACCATCTACGGCATATATGAGATAAGCCGACTCATAGGCGTATCACCATGGTATTGGTGGGCAGACGCACCTGTAGCTCACCGTGACAGTGTTTATTATTGCAGCGGACGTTTGGTACAGCCTTCTCCAAAGGTAAAATACCGCGGCATATTCATCAACGACGAATGGCCATCGTTCGGCACATGGGCAACAAAGCACTTCGGAGGCATAAACTCCAAAGCCTACAGCAAGATATTTGAGTTGCTGCTACGGCTGAAAGCCAACTATTTTTGGCCTGCAATGTGGAACTCCGCATTTAACGAAGATGACCCTCTATCACCAGAAGTCGCCGATGAAATGGGCATAGTTATGGGCACTTCGCACCATGAGCCGATGATGCGCGCCCACAAGGAATACACACGGCGGCGCGATGAGGTGGGACCGTGGGACTATGCAAAGAATCCCAAAGGCATAGAGCGTTTTTTCACTGAAGGCATAGAGAAATCAAAAGATTATGAGAACCTCATCACCATAGGAATGCGTGGCGACGGCGATGTGGCTATGGGTACTGGAAACGATGCAGACAACATGACGACTCTTGGCAAGGTGATTGACAGTCAACGGCGCATCATCAGCCGCGTGCATCGCAAGAAGGCAAGCGAGGTGCCGCAGCTATGGGCTATCTTCACTGAAGTGCAGCGTTACTATGATGCCGGATTTACCGTGCCCGATGACGTTACCCTACTCTTCTGCGACAACAACTGGGGATACATACGGCGTATGGGCAGCGAACGTGAGCGCAAACGCAAAGGCGGTATGGGTATGTATTACCATATAGACATGAACGGCGGACCGTGGAATGACCGCTGGGTGAACACAACCACAGTACCAAAACTACGCGAGCAACTGAATCTTGCATATAAGTCGGGCATTGACCGGATATGGATTATCAATGTCGGTGACCTCAAGCCCAAGGAAATGCCCATCGATTTCATAATGAAATATGCCTGGAATCCTGATTCCATTACCCCCGGTGACGAACAGGCTTATCTTGAAGATTTCGCTGCAAGTATCTTCGGCAGCAAGCATGCCGTAGAGATAGCCGATATCATCGGCAAATACAGTAAGTACAATCTATGGCGCAAGCCAGAGGTGCAATATCCCGGAATATTCAACAACGAAGAGATGCTGCGCACCAATGCCTTATGGCAATCGCTCACAACACGCTGTGAAAATCTGAGGGCAGTGTTGCCACAGGAGGCGCAGGATGCTTTCTATCAGTTGGTGTATTATCCCGTTGTGGGCAGTGCAGGTGTTGCACAGATATACAACTACTCTACAATGGGCGATTCGCTTGCCGTCGAAGCTCTGATGGAGAAAGACCGGCGTATGACCGATTATTATAATAAGATGATGGCTGGCGGTAAATGGGACGGCATGATGCTCGACAACCATATAGGATATACAAAATGGTCAATACCCGAGAATAATGCCAACCCTATGACTCTTGGTTTCAAAATTGCGAACAATATTGCTCCCAACACCACAACAGAATACTCTATTCCTGCTTATAAATATAAGCATAAGACCGACGGGAAAGATGCAAAATGGATTTTCCTGCCTGACCTCGGCCGCGGCAAGGGGTGCATGGGCAGCAATAATGTAACGGTTTCCAGCAACATTTCGGGCAATGGCGCAGCCCTTGAATACGAGATAGAACTGACTGGAAACATGATTGCCGTCGGCATATTGCCCACTCAGGATATCCATCCTGAGCGCGGATTGCGCCTTGGAGTACAGATTGACAACCAGCCGATGAAGGTCATTGACGCACGTCAGGGACTGGTTGACACATTCAACGAATACACACCGCAGAATCTTGCAGTATCAAAAGTACTCAAACCTCTGCCACAGCATAACAATCTCTTGCTCAGCGGATGGCTCAACGGAAAGAAGCTGCCCCGACGTGATGAGGTTTTTGACAATATCCGCTGGCTTGAAGTGTCGTTTGACACTACCCCGGGAAAACACAGGCTTCGCATCGTGATGATTGACCCGGAGGTGGTGGTTGAGCAGATAGTGGTCAATCCAGACAACTCTCACTACAGCTATTTCGGCGCACAAAAGAAGTAAGAAAGCAGATATAAAGTTTAAGATGTGTCCTTAAAGAGTTTAGGACACATCTTAAACTTAAAGACAATTAGACTGAAGTATTGCCTTAGCTGCCTCAGCATCTGCCTTTAGCTGTTCTTTAAGTGCGGCAATATCAGCAAACTTCCTTTCATCTCTCAGCCAATAGCATACTGCCACGGTGACAGTCTCGCCATACAGGCGTTCTTTACAGTTGAAGATATTCACCTCGATGGTTATACGTGAGCCGTTGAAAGTGGGGCGGCTGCCAATGTTCATCATACCAAATTTATACTCCATGGCGTTGTTCAAGCGCACTTTCACGGCATATACACCAGGCTTTGGAATCAATTTGTTGCTGTCCTCCACCTCGATGTTTGCCGTAGGGAAGTGGATGCTGCGACCTATGTGGTAGCCCTCCACCACAACTCCTGTGATGGTGTACGGTCTACCAAGATATGTGTTGGCGGCATCGACATCTCCATCTGCAATCATACGCCTGATAAGCGATGAACTGGCGTTTTTCCCATTATATTCATACGGTTTTGCCTCTATTACCTGTATGCCTATTTGCCTGCCGTATTCTGTATAGTTTTCAAAATTTTCAGAACGGTTGTGTCCAAAGCGGTTATCATAGCCTGTAAGCAACACTTTAACGCTCAACGGTTTAAGTGTTCCGTTCATAAAGTCGAATGCAGACTGAGCCGCCAGTTCCCGTGTGAACGGCACAATGACGCATATGTCAATGCCCGTTTTCGACAAAGCCACGACTTTCTCATCAAGCGTACTCAGCATTGCAGTCGGTGTATCGGGTGAAAGCACCTGCCTCGGATGCTTGTCAAATGTTATCACGGCTGATGCCATTCCATGCTCTTTTGCCACGGACTTCAGTTGTTCTATAAGATATAAATGTCCCTTGTGTACCCCATCAAAAAAACCTATTGTTGCCACACACGGCAGCTCTTGCGTTATATTATTTTCAAGATGAATAACCTTCATAAAAATTACAATTTTGTATTTAAATGTAAATATCTATGCTTTTTTTACCTAATAAATATAAATTTCATACAACATTTTCACCAAAATATTTGGAGATTTGAAAAAATTGCAGTACCTTTGCACCCGTAAATCACCGAATGATGGTTTATGTCGGGCTTTTAGCTCAGTTGGTTAGAGCAACAGACTCATAATCTGGAGGTCCTAGGTTCAAGCCCTAGATGGCCCACCTTAAAGAAAGAGTTTCCGTAACGGAAACTCTTTTCTTGTTAATAGACCAAATCTTCTTGGGGATATTTGTACCAGTCCTTTGCCTTATTTTTATCCATTGCCCACATTCCAAACGAATGTTCCAGATCCTGAAATGCTCCATCAAACACAGTAGAGCCCTTGCTTGATCCTATAGCAACTCCCTCGGCAGGCCATCTGAAACTGCTTCCAGGAACAGCAAGCGCCCATGGAAATACATTTTTCACGTATTTGCCTGAAGTAAAGATTACAGGCTGCGTTTTGTACGCAAAAGTGTGTACTTCCCAAATAGCACTATTATATTCCTCCATCACAAACATGTCAAGATTTTTAGCGGTTATATTTCTGTCCCCCACTCCATCATTCAAAGTGATTGTAATTGTGCCCGTAACGTAGGCTATATTTTTGCCTGTAAATACAATTGTTCCATCTTCCGTTGGCTTTGAGATATACGATGAATGCATTGTGTTGTAATACAGCCTTTCCACCATTCCCATACTGGTAACCGTTCCTCTGTTTATAGAGTAATGCACATCATTAGTCAGTGGTATATATATATCATTGTTTTGGTATGGCGTTGTCATATATCCTGCTTGTGGCTGCTCTGTGGGGAAAAACTGTTTGTCGTTCTCATCAGTAAAATTCCCCAAACCATACTCATTGTACCGAAACAAGTCACCCGAACACTCTACACTCTTTACGCTGGCTGCATTCAGTCCGGCAATGTGCAAAGCTGCTGCCATCATCTTAGTGCTGCCTACAGCAAGAATACTCACATTGAGTGTAATAGTGGTGTGTGTGTCACCAATGTTTTTTATCATGTTGGTCCCAATCACCACATCATTGAAATCAAAATCTGCCGGTTGTGGATAGCTGTCTTCAAAACAGTATGCAACATCAAAACCTATGTCATATATTTGACGTGACGTATTCTGCATTTTTTCAAGATCGTTAGCAGTTATGTTTGCTGCGACCTTACCATTTGCCACCGTTACTGGACAAGAATATGTAGTTCCATTCTCATCAACAACTGCAATGTACAGATTGTCGGAGACAGTAGGATAAGAAAAATTTGCCACAAGTTTGTTTCCGTTTTTCACCTGTCCCTGCACCAATACATATCCGGTAAAACCTTCCATAGGATCGTTTCCATATACTTTTACAGTATATGTCTTGCCTCTGTCAATGTCTATGCTGATGTCAGCTGTACACTCATTTATACAACTCCAGCTGTGGGTGGCATCAACATTGTCGACAGGAAAATTCTCAGTGACTATTTCCACATACTTATCCTCATCAAAGTAATCTTTGCTGCATGATACTGTTATCATGCCAATCAAAGTGAGAACTATTAATAATCTGGTTTTCATTTTTATTTAATAAAAATTGATGTGTATTACATTTTAATGTATTTTGGTGGCAAAGTTAATAAAAAAAAATCAGATAGTTTGTTAATCTCGGAAAAAAGTTTTAATTTTGCATGATAATTAGCTACATGTAACATTTTTAAAGAAAAGAATATCGGCAGATGGTACTGAATTATATTTGGATAGCTTTTTTCGTCATCGCCTTTGTAGTGGCACTGGTAAAACTGGTGTTCACTGGCGACTTCGGGGTGTTCCCGGCAATGATGGACTCCACCTTCACCTCATCGAAGACAGCCTTTGAGATTTCGCTCGGACTCACAGGTGTACTCACCCTGTGGTTGGGAATTATGAAGATTGGTGAGCGTGGCGGTGTGGTCAATATGTTGGCACGGGTGCTGTCACCAGTGTTTGTGCGCCTGTTTCCAGATATACCCAAGAACCACCCAGTGATGGGCAGCATATTCATGAACATTGCCGCCAACATGCTTAACCTCGACAATGCAGCCACTCCAATGGGACTGAAGGCTATGGAACAGCTGCAGGAACTGAACAAGAAAAAAGACACAGCCACCAACCCTATGATAATGTTTCTGGTGCTCAACACCAGCGGACTGACACTCATTCCCGTAAGCATCATGGTGTATAGGGCACAGATGGGCGCAGCACAGCCCACCGACGTGTTTGTGCCGCTGTTGCTTGCCACATTCTTTTCCACACTCGCAGGCATCATCGTCACCAGTCTGTGGCAGCGCATAAACCTGTTCAACCGCACGCTTCTGCTCACCCTCGGAGGCATGAGCCTTGCCGTGGCAACAATAATATGGGTATTCAGCCAGATGGACAAGGACACAATGAATACGGTGAGCACCACTGTGGCAAACATTCTGCTGATGAGCATCATCATTGGTTTTATTCTGGCAGGAGTACGAAAAAAGATAAATGTCTACGATGCGTTTATCGAGGGAGCCAAGGAAGGCTTTTCCACCGCCGTGCGCATCATTCCATATCTTGTGGCAATACTCGTGGCAATAGGTGTGTTCAGGGCATCTGGTGCCATGGACATGATTATTGACGGCGTGAGATATTTAGTGGAGGTATGCGGCGGAAACACCGATTTCATCGGAGCTTTACCTACTGCGCTTATGAAGCCCCTCTCAGGCAGCGGAGCACGTGGAATGATGGTCGATGCCATGACAACCTACGGTGTAGACTCGTTTGTAGGCCGTCTGAGCTGTGTGTTCCAAGGCAGCACCGATACTACATTTTACATCCTCGCCGTATATTTCGGCAGTGTGGGTATACGATACACCCGCCATGCCGTGGCTTGCGGACTTATCGCCGACCTTGCCGGAATTATCGCGGCAATAGCCGTATGCTATATGTTCTTCGCATAAACGACAAATCAGAACAAACCATAAAATCCCCGATAATAATAATTAATAATTCAAAATTAACAATTAAAAAATGGCATCATTAAAGTCACTTGCAAAAGACACTGCCATCTATGGACTGAGCAGCATTGTAGGAAGATTTCTCAACTATCTTCTTGTACCCATTTACACCGCTAAGATTTCGGCGGCAAGCGGCGGCTACGGCATAGTGACCAATGTCTACGCATACACCGCGCTTATCATGGTGATTCTCACCTACGGCATGGAAACAACCTTTTTCCGCTTTGCCAACAAGGAGGGTGAGGATGCAGCCAAGGTATACAGCAACATCCTCACCATGGTGGGCTGTACATCGCTGCTCTTTATTGCAATAATTCTCGGTTTCATCGCCCCTATAAGCTCAGCCATGGGATACGCCGGGCATCCCGAATATGTGTGGACAATGGCGCTCGTAGTGGCAATGGATGCTTTCCAATGCATCCCATTCTCATATCTGCGCTACAAAAAGCGTCCCGTGAAGTTTGCAGGTCTCAAAATGCTGTTCATCATCCTCAATATTGCCCTCAACGTATTCTTCTTTGTGATCTACCCATCAATCAGCGGTGAGCCGACACCTGTAGGATATGTATTCTACATCAATCTCGGTTGCACGGGCTTCATCATGCTCTGCTTCTACAAGGAGCTTACAGTGGTGCGACCGTCAATCAACATACAACTCACCAAGCGTATGCTCTCCTATTCGTGGCCCATACTTGTGCTGGGCATTGCAGGCATACTCAACCAGACAGCCGACAAGATACTCTTCCCCTACATCTATACATCCCCAGACGCCCACGAACAGTTAGGTATCTACGGAGCAGCCTCGAAGATAGCAATGATTTTGGCAATGATTACCCAAGCCTTCCGCTATGCCTACGAGCCATTCGTGTTTGGAAAGTCAAAGGATAAGGATAACCGCGTCACCTATGCCCGTGCCATGAAGTTCTTCATCATCTTCACCCTGCTCGCTTTTCTCTGTGTGGTAGGATATATAAATATAATAAAGTATATCATTGGCCGCGACTACTGGGTGGGTCTGCGGGTGGTCCCAATAGTAATGGTCGCAGAAATAATGATGGGCATATATTTCAACCTCTCATTCTGGTATAAGCTCATCGACAAAACAATATGGGGAGCATGGTTCTCTGGAATCGGTTGCACCGTACTGATAACTGTCAACGTGGTCTTTGTTCCTACCTATGGTTATATGGCATGCGCCTGGGCTGGCGTGGCAGGCTATGCCACAGCAATGCTGCTGAGCTATTTCGTAGGACAGAAATATTACCCAATAGCCTACCCCTTGCGCGATATCTTTATATATATCGTTGTGGCTGCGCTGCTCTTTGTTGCGGTAGATGCAGTGAACTGCAGCAGCCTGCCCGTATGGGCTTCTGCCGGCATCAACACCGTTGGCATAGTGCTGTTCACCGCGATTATCGTCCGGCGCGAAGGGCTTATAAAGCTCATTCGCCGCCGATAAGGCGTATTGTGCATAATAAATCTGTTGTCGATGGCAAATTTACAATTCAGATTTAGCGTAGTTGAACATTTTCCATGAAAATAACTACAGAAAACCTTGTTTGAGTCATAAAAAGTAACTACCTTTGCATAAGATTCGAGTACTAAAAACAAAAACTACTTAAATGATTATGCAACGATACATTTTCATGACCCTTATGCTGACAACCATTTTCTGCCACGACATAAAAGCGCAGGAATGGAAGGTCGAGACAGAATCGCCCGAAGCCACAGTAACGTGGAAGAACGGCACATGCGACATCTTTGCCCCAAAGGGTCTCACGCTATGGTTCAACCACAGGATGGAAGGCAACACTGTGATAGAATACGAGGCAATGATTGTTGCCGACAAACGGCTTCGTGCGGTCATTCCATCAAGCGATAATCCCAAGCCGCAACCACGTATCTCCGACCTCAACTGTTTCTGGATGGCGGACAAGTGCGGCGGATGCGGCGGACGCTTTCTCGACAACTATGCCCTTAGCCTTTACTACATGGGATATGGCGGCAACTACAACACGACGACACGTTTTCGCAGATACAACGGCGATGCACGTGGTGTGACTGATGCTGAATACAGGCCCAGTATACTGAAGGAATATACCGACGAGGCTCATCTTCTGAAAGCAAATCATTGGTATAAGATAAGGCTGGAACAGATTGACGGCCGTGTGCGTTACTACAGCGACGGCGAACTGCTGGTAGATTATGTTGACCCTCAACCGCTTACAAGCGGATATTTTGGATTCCGCACCACTTTCGCCCATGCCAGGTTGCGCAACTTCCGCTTCTCATGCAGTAATCCCGACACACAACCTATAGTAATCCGCAACATACACAGCGGACATAAAAGTGCAACACCCGTTACCTTTGGTGTGCCTTTTGCCAAAGGTGAGACATCAGAGAACGACTTCCACATAAAAACTCCCGACGGCAGAACACTTGCCGCCGACAACTGGCGGCTGGCAGCGTGGAACGAGGGCAGCATCAAGTGGCAGGCTTTCACCACCATAGTGCCTGGAGGATGCGACTCACTATATATATATAAAGGTGTGGCGGATGATAAAGGAGATACGGATACAAATAAAGGCGACACGGATATATATACAGAGAAAACAGCCGACAACGATATTCCCCCGTTTTATGTCACCGTAAACCACACCATAACTCCCGTTACAGCTCACACCATTGAGCGGCAAGGCAAGATAGAAACCGTACACAAGTACACTGGCGACAAATTCGTAATACGCGCCTACACATATAAAGGCAGCGACAAGATAAAAATGGTGCACACGCTGATTGTTGACAGTGTTCTCAACCGCCAAGGACTGGATGAGCTGGGCATACACTTCAAGGTTGCGATGCATGGCAAGGCATACGAGCGGTATGTGAATCTTGACAACCACAAGATGAGCGTGCAACCGCTTGTGGCACGACGTGAGATAAACATGAAGAAGATGGACGACCGCACACGGCTGATGTTGGACAATATCGCAAAATGGGACGGATTCCGTCTGTCGCAGCTCTCGCCCAATGGCTACAGCATAAGAAAACGTGCCACGAGCCGCACGCCTTGGATAGGCACAATGGAAGGCACACGCAGCAAGGGATGGGTGGCTGTGGGCGACAGTACATCGCAAACTGCCTTTTGGCTGAAAGATTTCTGGGAAAGTTATCCCAGCACCCTGCAGGTGGACAATGCACGAAGCGACACTGCCACAGTAAGCGTCTACCTATACTCGCCCGAGGCTGAGCCTTATTCGTTTGAACACTACGACACCATAGCCCACTCGCTTGAGGCTGCCTACGAAGATGTGCAGCCAGGTATGAGCACGGCATGGGGCATAGGCCGCAGCAGCACATTATATATATACAGGAACGGCGACCCGTCAATATCCGATGATATCCGATTGGGAGAGGCTACATTCCTGCCCACTCCTGAATATCTGCACCGCAAGCGTGCTTTCGGCATTTGGTCGCTGCCTACAAGGGAGAGCCAACGCGACATAATGGTAGAGAACACGCTCGACAGCATCATGGACTTCTACAACCACGAGATAGAGCGCAACGGATGGTATGGATATTTCAACTATGGCGACGTGATGCACACCTACGACCCATGGCGCGGACAATGGCGCTACGATGTGGGAGGCTATGCTTGGGACAACACAGAGCTGGGCACTCCGGCAATGCTGTGGTATCAGTTTCTGCGCACGGCATCGCCTACGGTATGGCGGATGGCTACAGCCATGACCCGCCATTGCTCGGAGGTGGACAGCTATCACATTGGTCCGCATGCAGGACTGGGCAGCCGTCACAACGTTATACATTGGGGATGCGGAGCAAAGGAAAGCAGAATATCTGAGGCATGGTGGAACAGATTCATGTACTATCTCACTGCCGACGACCGTTTAGGCGACATAATGCATGAGGTGGCAGACGCAGACACATTGCTCTACACCCTCGACCCCATGCGACTGGCACAACCACGCGACCTTTATCCATGCAACGCTCCGGCACGTCTGCGCATTGGTCCCGACTGGTTGGGCTACGTAAGCAACTGGATGACTGAGTGGGAACGTTTTAGTAAGCCAAACGAGCAGAGCGGGAATTACTATAAGAATAAGATTATCACAGGCATGAGCAGCATTGCCGCACTGCGTCACGGAATATTTTCAGGTCCAAAGGCGCTGGGCTATTATCCCGACAGCGGCAGGATAACCAACGAGTGTGACAGCACCGTGATGAACACTAATCATCTGATAACCATCATGGGAGGCTTTGAGCTGATAAACGAGCTTGAAATGTCAATTGACCACAAGCCGTTCTTTGCGACATGGCTCAATCACGCCGCGAGATACAAACAGGAGGCAAAACGGATAACAAAAAGCAAATTCCTGATTCCAAGACTTACTGCATACGCCGGATGGCGGCTGGGCAACGATCAGCTGAAAGCCACAGCATGGGATGACCTGCTTAACCACAGTCCGCTGGATGCCAACAAAAAGATATTGTCTACCAACGACTGTGCCACATGGACTCTCGATGCAATATTCCTGAAGGAAGTAATCAACAAATAACTCAAAATACGCTATGAACATACGAAAACATTATATCGCCGCAATACTGCTTACACAAAGTATCACACCATACTGCACAGCACAGGAAAACAGAAAGCCATCGCCTGCCGATACCCCTGCATCGGCTATGGAGCGGCTCGACCGCGGTCTGATAGTGATGAACACCGAAACAAAAGGCACTTATTTTGCCTCGTGGCGGTTTCTCGGCACCGACAGCAAAGGTACAGCATTCACCCTGCTTAAAAACGGGAAGCCATACAGGAAAAACATCAACGGAGCCACTTCGTGCCAAGTAAAGGGAACAGCAGATGACAAATGGCAGGTGGTGACCCTCAACAACGGGACACCAGCCGACACTTCGGCAATATCGCTGCCATGGAAAGACTGCTATATGCAGCTAAGGCTCAACCGTCCCTCGGTGGCAGAGGGTGAAGTGCCCTACACTCCCAACGACTGCAGCGTGGGCGATGTGGACGGTGACGGCCAATATGAACTGATAGTGAAATGGGATGCACGTTCTGCCGACAACAGCCACCGTGGAATAACAAGCAACGTAATCTTCGACTGTTACAAGCTCAACGGCACACAACTGTGGAGGATTGACCTCGGACCAAACATCCGTGCCGGGGCACACTACACCCAATTCATGGTGTATGACTTCGACGGCGACGGACGCGCCGAGATGATATGCAAGACTGCCACAGGCAGCAAGGACGGCAAGGGCAACTATGTGACGAGCGCTGCCGATGACACACAGATAAAGAGCCTTGACAACAGAGAGATACACCGCAACGACAACGGACATATACTAAAAGGTGCCGAACTGCTCACCGTATTCAACGGTATGACGGGGGAGGCTGTACACACCATTTGGTACAACCCCAACCGCGAAGGCAAGATAAACAGCCTCGGCATCTACCCTGCCGACAAAAATTTCTGGGGCGACCTCTACGGCAACCGCAGCGAGCGTTATCTTGCCTGTGTGGCACATCTCGATGGGATACACAGGAACGCAAGCGCAGTAATGTGCCGTGGATACTACACACGCACATATCTGTGGGCAGTAGACTTCGACGGACAGCACCTGAAGACTAAATGGCTGCACGCCTCAACAAGCAACACCAACGTGGATGTATACAACTCACAATGGAACAAAACCTCAAAGACTTATAACAGCAACACCAGCGGCAAAGGGCACAGCTTCACCGCCTTTGCCAACGGCAACCATAATCTCTCCGTAGCGGATGTCGACGGCGACGGCTGCGATGAGATTCTCTATGGTGCATGTGCCGTCAACAATGACGGTCAACTGCTCTACTCCACCGGCATGGGGCACGGCGACGCCATACATGTGAGTGACCTTGACCCTGACCGTCCCGGCTACGAAGTGTTTACTGTACACGAGGAGAACGTCAATCCTTACGGCTGTGACATGCACGATGCACAGACAGGAGAAATCCTATGGGAAATGTCCGACAAGGAAGACACAGGCCGTGGCATTGCCGGTAACTTCTCACCCAAACACCGTGGCGCACTGTGCATCTCACTTGCCAGCCGTAATATGTTCGACAGCAAGGGCAACTCTCTCGGTCCGGCAGCAAAGCCAGGCAACCGTATGCCAGGACTCAACTACCGCATCTATTGGGATGGCGATGCCTTTGAGGAAATGTTCGACGGTCGTTTCAACAAACAACAGCGCACGAGCCGGCCGTCCGTGTTCAAATGGAACGGCGGAAAGATAAAAGAATTAGGCATAGGCAAGCGCACATTCTCACAGCTCGGCTCACCACAAAGCAACAACTGGACAAAGTCAAATCCGTGCCTGCAAGCCGACCTCTTCGGCGACTGGCGTGAGGAAATAATAATGTGGGATGCCACCGACGATTGCACGCTCAATATCTACAGCACACAGATTCCAACGCCCTACCGTGTGCCCACACTCATGCACGACCATGTCTACCGCATGGGTATCTGCTGGCAGAACACAGCCTACAACCAGCCGCCACATTTAGGATATTATCTTCCAGACTATATTGAAAGCTTTCAAGGAGAAGTGAATCATTAAAATAAGGAGGTGTGACACACCTCCTTTTTCAAAGTATCACTATTGTTGTTCCATCCAATTAATTGTTTCTATATTCTGCAACCTCCCAATATGTTTGATATTCTCTGTCACAACCACCATGTTATGGACAATTGCGGTTGCACCAATAATTATATCGGCATCTTCAATCATAGAACCTTTGTTCCTTAAATAAGCCTTTTGTTTAGCAAACTCCTTCCAAGCACCCGAAACAGGAATTACAGAAATAAAACTCAAGAATGTATCAACAACTCTACGGTTCTCTTCTTTACGTTCGCTACATTCTGCACCATAATATAACTCCCCAACAGTCATTTCAGAAATAAACAAATGTTCTATGCCAACTTTATCAATCATTGAAATAATCCTCTGATTTCCCCTGATGAAATGCACACATATATTGCTGTCTAATAGATAATTCATGGCTTTATAAATCGACAGGAATACTTGATGAGCGTTTATTATTTATTTCCTTGATTATTTCCTCTGCTGACATATTGCCTTTCCACGCTCCACCGCAACATGCTATCATCCTCTTCGTTTTGTCAGACTCAACAATGTCCTTGATGTCGTCAGCTAACGATGACGATATCAAGGCTATTAGTTCCACTTTGTCTTTATACCCGAGATTCCTTATTTCATTCCAAAAAGACAAAACATTATTGGATACAGGAAATGCATTCACATTGTTCATAGGTTGTTCTCTTTTTTGTGTGCAAAGATATAAATTTTATTGAATATCACATTCTTTTGTCTTTATTATTTATATTTTTTTAATGTACATACTACTCAAGAAGCTTATGAGACACTCTCTTTAGAAACATGACACACTCATAGTTCAAAAACAGCGATTTTATTCATTTTATGCATTGTATTGAATAAAAAAGGCGATTTTTATTCAATACATTTGTTTAAATGAATAACATACATCTGTTGCAGATGATAAAATTCTGATATCTCATCGTCCGCCCAACGCTGGACGGTCATTGAAGCTAAGTTACTTTGCCATTTAAGTTAACTTCTCTCACCGTCCAGCGACCGTTGGACGGTGAGAGAACATTCATTACACCCGATTCGGTGCAGGTTAATCAAGCGACACTTTTATGCTATTATTACCAATGCGGATAATATAGATTCCAGAGCCAAGACCGAGACTCTTGAGTTCTTTCTTCAATGTAGCTTTAGTTGTCATCACGTTTGTGGCTACCTTGACACCTGCAACTGTGTAAACATCGGCACTGAACATTGCGTTTGCATCAATATCGTTAATGCCAACAGTGTTTGTAACACTGATAATACCCTTGGTAAGCAATTCTGATGTATCCCAATACAGACCTGCAGGAAGTTCCTGAAGGTCAAAAACAGGATTACCACTGACAGTGCCGGCACAAACAAGCACACGCACATAGTCACCTTCTTTAGGAGTCCATGTTGAACTGTTATAGGTTACATGTATAGTACCATTGAGAGTGGCATTACCGCCAACCTTCAAGAATGACCATGCCTGCGACTTTGCTCCTGTTATACTGTTTACAGCAATCGAATCGGTTCTGGTCTTATTCACATAGATATCAGAGCCGGAATCAGCATTCAGGTTCTTTTCTATTTCTATGACACCAGTATTTCTTGTCTGAGAAGTGGCAGCATTTGTTCCCGGGCGCAAGCTTCCTCCTGACAAGAGGTTGACACCGTAGCTATACCCTACGCCACAAAGTTCACCATTATCCTGAACATACAGAATAGTTGGTGACGTCATGGATGTAGTAGCTGTTGCCTTGTTTAACTTCACTGCCCCCTCCACAATCTTCAACGACTTGGCATTGGCAAGCACATTCTCGTTGGCGATTGTCCAAATACCAATACCGTTCTTGACAACATGACTGCCGTTGATTGTACCAGAGAAGGTGAAGTTGGTGTTCTTACCGCCAATAGTCAGAGTATTGGTTCCAGAACCATAATAACCACCATTGCTGATATAACCAGAACCAGTTAGTGCACCAATGGCAAAGCTCTTACCACTGGTATTGAACGGACAATCCTGTGTAAAACGGGCATCAACATTAAGCGTTGCCAAAGGAATGCCATACGTGTTATTAAAATCAAATACTGGTTCGTATGCGTTCTTTGTTCCGCGTTTGGCATTGATGGTGCCAGCAAATGCGCTCCAATTACCCTTAAACGGACAACGCACCCATGTGGCATAAATATCAATAGTACCTTCACCCGTCAGTTTTCCTGTATAGTCACAGCGTCCGTCGGGATACCATATTCCAGATTTACCTTCAGGCACTTCAATGTTCACATTGTCCGAGCTATTGCTATATATACTATTGCTTGCCTGCAACACCACCTTACTGCCATTCATTACAATAGTCTTGCCATTAAAATGGGCATCTTGGAAATCATACACAGTACCGGCATTGATATACATCTTATCGTAATCCGCAGAGCAATTCAACTGCAAAGTACCGGTACCAGCCTTATAGAGATTGCGCTCAGCACCGGCATTCTCCTTTGTGATGCCGCCATTGAGAATAAGTGTTCCCGTTGTGTTGACGACACCGCCATTTTCTCCAATCACTATCGGATGCGAGGCGGTCATAGCTGTTTCCGTCTTCAATGTGCCATTGTTCTTCAATACTATCGTGTTGGTTGCATCACCAAGAGAACCATACTGCGAACCGTCATTGTTTGCAAGAGAAGAAGGTACAAGAACACCACCACTGACCGTTGTGCCTCCTGAATATTTGTTGATATTTCCAATCTTCACAGTACCTGTACCCTCAACAGACAGAGCACCCTCACCTTCTATCATACCATCACCCGTAAGATTATAGGTTTTGCTGTTGTTCTTGAACACCACGCTGCCTGGAGTAATATTCTCAGCCACGTTTACATTTGTGATAGAAGCATTGTCATCGAATGTCACATCATCGCCTGTAACAAATGTCTTATCAGAAGAAGAGAAATTCTCTGCATTCATTAAGTCCCATGCAGAACCGTTGGCACCAGTCCACACAACACTCTCACTATTGCGTACATCAACAACAGTCAGCAAAATCTTGCCGTCAGCATACTTCAAGTCAAATTTCTTGCCGGAAAGCCCTTCTATCTTGATATCCGAGAGATTGCCGGTCAGTTCTCCAACCTCCGCCAACGTATAAGTTCCAGTCTCTGGCTGAGAAGTGAATTCAAACACTGGCGCATTGTATTCAGGACCATTCTCCCAATCCTTTTTCTCAATACTCATCTTGGCTGCAATCAGTTTGTCAGCGTTACTGCCGTTCACATCAAAGGCAACACGTGAACCAAATCCAAGCTCAAGTGAAGAAGTGGTCAGCGTTCCAACATGCTCTTTTCCTCCAGGATAAATCTCAGAACCATAATCAGCCTTAACGCCTGCCCTGAAATTACCTCCGTCAGAACTCAGTTTTGCAAAGCGATTCAGCCATACCTGGCTACTTTCCATCGTTCCGTCAAACTGCAGCATGCCTGCCCACACATCCGTATTACCCGTATATGTCTCTGTCACATCAGGCAAAACCAACGTGCCGTCACCCTGCTTCACCAATCGCATAGAACCAGTAAAAGCTCCGCCTGTAAGCGTATGGGTATAATAGGTATATTTTATCTCGGTGTCCTTAACGGTACATTCACTTGCGGCAGTACCCTGCACCCACGAAGGAGCATTGTCAGTGAACACTGAAGGAGAGACACCGTCAGTTACAGCAACGGTTGCGTCACCGTCAGCACAAAGAAGAGCATGCTTGCCGTTAAGAGCCGTCTCAATAGATGAAGTCACCTCTACACGACCTGTTGTGGTAAGTGGTGGAGGAGCAATGGTGATGCCTTCCAGTTCACCAAGGAAGTAAGAAGCATGAGGTGGCTGGTTATAACCGCAAGGCTGCCAAACCATGGCATTACGATACTGATGGTCATACCACAAAGAGTAATTGCGCCACTCAGTGGGAGTAGTTGTGGTATAAATCCGGATATTGTTGTCTGCTGTACGCTCAATGACCTCCTCGCGCCAGTCACCAAAGATGTCACCTTGATAGCACGGTGTAGCTTTGGTGCTGTTGTTGGAATAGGCACCAGAGAATGTTGCGAGTGTTCCTACACCAGGCTTTGAGACGGTAATATTGTCAAAACACTCCTCCTGAAGGTCACCGTCCCAATAAATACGGAAATTCATGCCAAGACCATTTGTGTTGACGCTGACATGTTCATTGGTCACTGTAGAGATTGGAGTATCGTGCGCACCATTTCCCACTGAGCCAGGAATGTTGTTGTAGAAGTTTCCTGCAAGTGCACGGCCGGCATCATTGGTGTCGGTCATACGATAGAAAATCTTGCTGGTAGTTCCGTCACGGAAGTTATTGGCAGGATTATCCTCATTACATGCAAACACTTCCTGACCATGATGATATGGGTTAAGGTTACCCACATGTTGTGCATCTCCATGTCCGAGTCCTGTGGTGGAAAGTCCCATACCATTATCATCAATAACCATAGAGCCCCATACTATCTCATCACGTCCGTCCCAGTCCACATCGGCTATGGTGTAATTGTGATAGCCTTGACCATACCATGGAGAACCAGCCTTGTTATTGGTCCACTGCCAACGGACATTAAGTGCATGGGTAGACGGATCTACATCATACGCAATAAATTTATGGCGGGTGTAAATACCACGGCCGATGAAGATGCTCGGATGCCTGCCGTCAAGATATGGAGCACCGAAGAAATGCTTGTTGGAGCGATGTCCATAGCCGTCACCCCAAGCCTTGTTCAAGTCTGTTTCGCCAGTCTCCAAGCGCTTCAAAGGATATTCAATACACTGATAAGGCTTACCGGTGGCACCTTCACAATAATAGAGGAACTCATTGCCATAATGAGTAAACCACTCCACGGAGCCTGCTGACTTTGGAGTACGGTAATTGGTCCACGAAGTGCCGTTCTTACCGTCAGCGCCAATCGTATATGTCGTGCCGTCAGCCATGTGGACTGTAGAACCTTCCTCAAGGCGCATCACCACCTCAGCCTTGCCGTCCATATCCCAGTCGTAGCCCACAATGTTCTGCTCGTTGTTCTGGAAGTCACCCATGTTTGGACCACAGTTAACCCACCACAGCACTGTACCATCTTGTTTCAGGCACTCAAGCAAAGAATATTCTTTGGTCTCCACACCGTCTATCGTAGGACCGTTCTTTGGAAATAATTGTGCAGATTCCTGCGAGTTGTCAAACTTCAGCAGAATCTCAACCTCACCGTCACCGTCCACATCGGCGCAGCATGCATCGTTTGGAATATATGTTGACTTAAGCGACTTATCGTGCTTAATGGTTATAGCCTTATAATTATTGGTGAATACAGAAGCTGCCTTTGAAGCCTCCTGTTCCACACCGTTCACAACAGCCTTCACTGTATATACATTGCCGGTAGAACCTGAGGTGTCAGTGTAGTTTGATACACTGAGCGGCTCAGAGTTCACCTTTGTACCATTGCGATATAGATTATACTTTACATTATAATACTCGTCAGCCTGAATACGCCATGAGCAATACACTCCGCCTGTGGTCTGCACAGCCACCAATCCACGGTCGAGCTTGTCGGTAAAACGCTGCGCATTTGCGCCAAGACATAGTAACATGGCAAAGGCAGATGTTGTCAGTAATCTTTTCATATAAACAAAGTTAGAGTTAGTAATTATGTACGATTATATCTTTTAAAAGCAAAACGACCGGGACCATAGCACACAGCATTGTCCCGGTCGGAATATTCAAAATCTAATAAACAGATTATTTAATCTGAGCACCAGATACAGAGTATGCCTTGTCACCCTTAACGATAACAAGTCCCTTGTTTGTCATAACCTTCTTAACAGCAGGAACTGTCTCATTGGCATTAACAGAAGAGATACCTGTACCGCTACCAGGAACGAAGCCCTTGTAAGTCATAATCTTTACATCACAGATAGCTGTGTCATAACGGTAAAGCTGGAAGAACTCACCAGCCACACATACAGTAGTCTTATTACAATCTCCCTTATCAGGACGATCGTAACCACCACGTGTATGAACAATATAGAAGTTTGGCTTTGATGCATCATCAGAAACATACTTATCCTCAATACCAACATTCTTATTAGCAGGAGTGTCCACATTGTAGTATACAATGCCCTCAAGAGGGAATATCTTCCAAGCTTCTGCAGCATAAGCATCAGACTGCTCTGGAACAATTGGGGCAAAACTTGTATAGATATCGTCTGCTGTCTGAACAGGCCACTTGGCATCTTCAGTACCAATTGAAGTACCTGCGAAGAAACCGAAACCTTCTTTCACTGACACATAATCAGTTCCATCAACCCATGCCGAAGCATTGCCATTCTCGTCATAACCATACTTCTGGTCAGAATATATACGCTCCCAGTGTGAGCTGTTTCCTGTTTCTACAACCTCGCCAGCTGTAAATCCAGCCTTGCTTGCTGCACAGTCCTCCTTAGTCCATGCATAATTAGTAAAGTTAGCCTGTACATATTCCACATTGTTGTTTACTGTAATAGCCTCAGATTGGGTGTACCAAGGAGTTGGGTGTTTACCATCATAAGAGTAAAGTTCAATAGTTCCTGCCCCTTTAAGTGTAATCTTCTCACCTGTCAAAACGTCTTTTTCTGTTACTGTACCATTATCGGTTATTTTACAATGGATTGTAACTTCAGGAGTAAGCAGAGTTTCAGAATTGTCTGCAGAGATAGTGTATTCTTTTGCGTAACCTTCTTCCACATTAGTGATGCTGACAGTTGGAACAGGCATGATAACAGGCTCGCAAACTACATTCTCAACAATCTCATCGGATGTGTTTTCTGGATCTTCAACAAGTGAAGTCCAAACCTTCAACTCACCAGACTGTGAGCAATAGATAATTTTCTTACCAAAGGTTTCCTCGGTATCTTGTTCAAATTCACGAGTATCGTTACAGTCACCCCATTCTGCCGCATATTCTTCACCATTTGCGAAAGCATTACCAAGGACGTCTTCAGCATCACCTAACTGTAACCAATGTAAGGTTTCATTATTTTCGAACGACACATAATATGCACGCTGTGTACCTATAACACCAAGCAATTCCACATTTGGCTCACTTGCGAAAGGACCTTCTGCCTGATAAGACAAGCCAATGTTAGAAAGCTGATGAGTAGAGGTACCGTTCATACTGAATACCATAATACCTGCACGGTTCTCAGCGCAAACATAATTATGAACACCAGTCTTTAAAACATTACCATCTGCATCGGCGATAGTATAAGTGGCTGTCTTATTGGCAACATTTATCTCAACAGCAAACTTGTAAAGTTTCTGACTTGAGATTACAAGAGTCTCTTCGGTTCTTTGTTCCCAATCATTACGAGCTGTCGGATTCTCATTGATATAGATAGTAAAGTCGCCGTTAGCAGCTGCAGGTGCAGCTCCTACCCTCCAACGGAAGAAATAATCCTCTCCTTCAGCGCTGTTCCACCAGCGATAATTGTGAGTGCTTACACGGCTGTCTGATGATGTACAAGCATTTACAGGTAAAAGCACAAACTCCATGTCAGAACGGGCAGCCATGTTAGTCATGTTCAAGTCCATTGTAAACTTGTAGGTGCTGTTAGGCAGATTGTTGACATCTGTCTTTGCCCACGCTTCCTCATTCCAGAAATAGTTGAGCATACGTCCACCATTCTTCTTGTTCTGAACCTCAAGATACTCCTTGTTAGGTGTAGATGCAAAGTTGCCAGCATCCTGAATAATCCAACCGGCAGCCATCTTGTCTGTTGGAATCTTGAAGAAGTACTTGTCCATCACCTCAGCTTTAGCCATCGTACTGACGATGAGCATAAGCATTGAAATAAAAGTAAACTTTTTCATTTGTTTAAAGTGTTAAGTTAATATTAAAAAATTTATTCTTTTTATTTTGTTGTCAATCACAGATTGCCCACTTGCCAACAAGACGGGCAATCTGTAATTGACAGTCAAAATCTATTTTATTCATTACCATCCCTCATTCTGTACAATGGCGTTGCCCGACTTCATGATTTCGGTCTGTGAGAACGGGAAGAGATTCCATTTGTTTTGCCAGCGTCCGTCACCACGCACAACAGCCACCTTTTTATAAGTAAAGGTACCGTCATCATTCTTGGTGATTTCCATACGGTGGATGTTCATAAACTTGTCGCCATCCTCCATCCAGCGACGCACGTCATAGAAACGGTGTCCCTCGAACGCAAGCTCCACACGACGCTCGTTCTTATACTTCGCCCAGAACTCATCGTTTGTCATACCAGTTCCAAAGGCAGGCATGGCGGAACGGACACGCGTCTTACTTGCCATCTTTGCCGCAGTCTGTGTACCAGGAACAGTAACAGTCTGCTCATTACCTTCAGAATCCTTATAAACAACATTACCGCTTGCATCGGCAGCATTAGCGTTTCCGTCAGCCTTGAAATACTGATAGAGAGCCTCTGCATAATTGAGATACATTCCACCCATACGGAAAGTAAGCCACCCATGAGCCGAAGTGGTGACAGCTACACCAGAACGGGCACGGAGAATCTGGTCTGCGTTACAGAATTTCTTCAGATAATAACCTGTAGTTGTAGCATACGATCTTCCTGCAGCACTACCCGTACGGGAGTGATAACCACCGATATATGTTTCAATAACAGGGTGCTCGCTGTTATATGCAGCAAGATCATTAGGCCAAGCATCACCATTTAACACAATAGTCTTTGCCAGACGAGGGTCACGGTTGGCGTATGGATTAGCGGAATCATAAAGACTACTCTCCGCTATACTCTTGCCGTCGGTACACTCAAAAGCATCCACAAGGTCCTGAGTAGGACAGTTGCCGCCCTGACCAGAAGAATAACCTACAGGAAAGTTATAGCCCTCAAATGTATTGGCAGAAGCAGTACGGCGAGCAAAGATTATTTCCTTTGAGCTCTCTGCATTTGAATAATATTCCTTATCCCAAAGCGTGGCTATATCTGCAGCCAAACCATAGCCCTTTGCCTCGGCGGCATCAATAAATTCCTTATTGGCAGCAACAGCTGCTGCCCAAAGAGCCTTTTTCTCATCAGCACCCTTGCCCTGAGTGAAGAGTGGAGAGGCATGATAAAGAGCTGCCTGCGCTTTCAGCGCGAGCACAGCATACTTGTTGGCACGACCAGTCTCAGCCTTAGCAAGGATATGTTCCTTGTCGGCAGAATAATCCTCAATAATCTCGTTCTTTATCTCATCACACTCCTTGGCAATGAAAGCAAAGATTTCATCGGCATTGGTGCAAGGAAGCGCTGTTTCCTCAGTACCTGTAGTATTATGCTCCTTGAAAGGCACACTGCCATACTGGCGCAGAAGAGTATAATAGAAATAAGCGCGTGCCCAGCGTGCCTCATACTTATAATTCTTGTAGAGGTACATCTGCTTTTCGTAATCAACGTTAAGTTTAAACTGGTCAAATTCCAAATCCGACCAATTATCTATCACCTCATTGCAATAGGTGATACCCTCGTATGCCGAGCTCCATATTGTCTGGTGAGGATTGGCGGCACTCCAGTTTCCATTATAGAAATCCTCAATGGCGTTGCCGTCGTGGCTGTACTCTGCCTCATCTGTTGCCGATGCCAGCATGGCACCTGAAAGGTTTCCCCAGTCGGTGTCAATATCATTGTATATCGTTGTCATCAGTCCTCCAACATAAGCAAAAGAACGCTCGATATACTCCTTATCGTAGGCTGTATATTCATTGTAGTCCATATTACATGATGACAATGCCATAGCAGCCATTGCAAAGCCTAATATATTCTTGTTTAGTTTCATAATCTGTAATTTTTTAAATTTAGAATGTTACAGCAGCACCTATTTGCAGGCTTCTTGTAAGAGGTTGAGCAACGCCGTATGACGCAGCGTCAGCCTCATCAAGGTTGTCGATGGTGAAGAGGTCGGTACCACGCACATAGAACTTGAGATTGTTCACAATGTTGAGCTTGCTGAGCATTGTCTTTGGCATGTTCCAATAGAGCTCCACGTAACGGAGTTTGAGATAGCTGCGGTCGAACATGTTAAGAGTGCTGTTCACATCGTTGTTGGCATTGCTTGTAGTGGACAGACGTGGAAACATCGGGTTCTCTGTGTTGCCGCGCTCTGCCGACCATGAATTCTCATAGAGATACTGCGACAATGTGTTGGTGGCTACGGCCGAGCGGTACAAACCATTAGTGGTCATAAAGCCGGTCCAATTGCCCACTCCCTGGAACATGGCATCAAAGCCAATGCCCTTATACTCCGCACCGAGGTGGAAGTTGTAGTAGAGGTCAGGAGCTGTGGTACTGTAACCGATAGCTTTGCGGTCGTTATTATCAATCTTGTCATCACCTGTGAGGTCTACATACTTCACATCACCGGGATAAACAGTTGTAAACGACTGTACAGGATATCCCAGTTCTGTCATCTCAGCAGCCGAGATAATACCATCGCCATTGAGATCATCGCTCTTCTGGAAGAATCCGTTTGCCACATAGCCAAATGCCTGACCATAGCGACAACCTGTGGACGAGGTGTTGGCATAGAGCTGTGGAGCCTCAGCCTGCTCATCGACAATAGTTTTGTTGAATGTCAGCGATGCACCCACATTGATTGTGAGGTTTTCATTGATTTTCTTGCTGTAGTCAGCTGAGAAATCAAAGCCTTTTGAGTTCACAACACCCACATTTTCGTATGGAGCATCCAAACCAAACACACTTGAATAGCTTCCAGCTGTAGAGCACCATATATCATAACGGTGCTGATAATAGTAGTCAAGAGAGAGATTCAAGCCTCCAAAAAGAGTGGCGTCAATACCAACATTAAACTTACTTGAGCGCTCGTGTCCAAGACGCTGGGTCATAGCTGTGGACAAATAAGTGTTACCCCACTGGGTACCAGTATATGTGGCATCAAATGGATATGTGTTGGCATTCATCAGATAGAACTGATTGTAATATGTCCATACATTATCACCGGGAAGCACATCAAGTGATTGGTTGCCCCAAGAAGCACGCAACTTGAGAAAGTCCAACCATGCAACATCTTTCAAAAACGCTTCATTTGAAATGTTCCATGCAGCGGAAACATTTGGAGAGAATGCCCACTTGCTGCCAGGAGCCAAACGGCTTGACCCAGACTCAACCAATGCCACATCCAACAGATACCTGTTGTCATAGCCATAGTGTCCGAACAGCGATACGTTGTGACGGTAAACCGTGGTGTTGGTACCTGTCTGGTCGTTATACTCATAATCATACTTCAACTGTCCGTAAACACTGTGTTTATCAGCGAAGATTCTGTCATAGTTAAGGGCTGCGTTGAAGATACAACGGCGAATCCATGAGTTATTGTTGGAGTCTGTTCCCATGTTTGAGTCAGAACCCAAAACTGAAGACATTGGAGCATTACCGTCAGCAACTACATCACCTGCGTTTGGCACTTCATAGTAGCTATAGCGATAGGTTTTTGAGTGATTCTCATACACATTCGACCATGTGTCGTAACCTATCTGTCCCTGTACGCTCAATCCCTCAGTAATGGCAGAAAGGTCCTGATTCAACTGCAAATCTGCATAGAGCGCACGCTGATGATTTTTATAATAAGCTGCAGCCTGACTCTGCGCTACAGGGTTGTTGGTGGTATATACGGTATTACCACCCCACACAGCATCAGAGACCTTAACAGGGAAGGCATTTGCCGGAACTTGATAAATCATTGACCAAATATCAGCCTGTGCACCCGGCTGTGACTGCTCAGTGAGCAATCCATACAAATGGGTATGCAGCTTTGTCTTGGGTCCCAAATCTATATCCATGTTGGAACGTAAGGTTCCGCGTGTGTACTTGTTCTGAGTTGAATAGCCATCATTCTGGAAATTCTTGATGAAGCCCTTGTTAGTGAGAAGCTGAACATTCGTATAGTAACGGAAATTCTTCGTACCACCCTTGAACTCAATGTTGAAACGGTCGTTGTTCGACACATTACGGAAAGTCTCATCCGCCCAGTTCACATTAGGATAGTAGAGAGGATTTGTTCCATTTCTGTAAGCGTTGATCACAGCATCGCTGTAAGTAGGGATAACGGCTCCCTGATTACGGTAAGCCTCGTTGACAGCAGAAGCGTATGTTGCGGCATCCGCCATTTTCGGCTTATTGGTCAAAAACGAAAATACGTGGTCGTAAGTAAACGTTATTGACTTTGTGTCGTATTTACCATGCTTTGTGGTAATGAGTACAACGCCATTCGCACCTTTGTAGCCATAGAGGGCTGTAGCTGCAGCATCCTTCAGAATCTGGACGCTCTCCACATCCTCTGCCACCACGTTCTGAATGGCACGCTCCACACCGTCAACAATAAATAAAGGTGTACTGCCACTCAACGACTGAAGTCCGCGGATATAGAATGTTGGATTCTGATCATTATAGATACCGGAACCGTCAAGACTGATCAATCCCGAACCTTGTCCCAATATATTATTACCAATGTTGCGTGCACCACGCTTATTGACATCCTTGTTTGTAATGACACTGACTGCCGCCGTTGACTGCTCACGGGTGAACTGGCGGTTTGCGCCAATGTCAAGAGTCTGCTTCTTATATGCTACAGAGTCCATGATGTCATACTGTGCCATTGCAGGCAGGCAAACGCCTGCGAGCAATGTCAGCATAAATATATTCTTTGTTTTCATATACAAGTTCATTTTATGTTATTATTCCCAACCAGGATTTTGAACAAGACCATAATTCTTATTGATTTCTGCTTGTGGCAGAGGGTCGAGCAACCATTTCTTCACCTCATCGCTCTTTGGATCCTTGTTCCACAGATAACGGCTGTTGCCGGTTATCGTCTTGATGGAACTTAGGAAGAACAACGGCTGTGTGGATGAAGCATCATTATCATGGTCGGCACCGACCCAAGCTACGTGGCGGCTTACAAATACCGTACCACGTTGCATCATACGATACTGCTCCAAGCCATGAAGCTGTTTAGTCATCCAGTCTGTACGCTTCAAACGAATCATATCGAACCAGCGTGCATTGGTAAGTCCCAATTCACGGACACGCTCATCGAGAAGCTCTTCCATAAACTCAGTAGAAGTCTCACCATTTTCAAGAGCCACTGTTGTTGTCGCAGCTGCGGCAGCGGTGGCAGCGGTGTATCCTTTAGCGGTACGCCATGCAGCGGTGGTCCAGACCCTTGCCATTGTGGGAAGACCGACACGTGATCGTACAATGTCCACCATCTGCACAGCTTTGGCAACATCTGGCGCAGAGCGCATGACGAGCGCCTCAGCATATTGAAGATAGAACTCAGGAAGAGACAAAGCAACCCACTGTGTCGGGAAACGATAAGAGTCAGCACTTTGGTCGTTATTATATACACCTGTTCCAAGATAGTATTTGTTAAAGCCATAACCTGAGCCAAACATAGTATTCTGCTGAGTCAATACACCAGTACCGCCATTGTTTCCGTTATACCAAAGTTCCCAAGGATAACCTGTCATGGAAGCTGTTGTCCAGTCAAGGTTCATGTTCTGTCCGTTGACAATACACTCTTCGTATAGACGGGGATCACGGGTAAGGGTAGTATTAATTTGACGACCTCCACTTGGAACATTACCATTCACAAACATAGTATGCAACGACTTTGCACTACGTGTAATTGCACCTGTCAACTTGTTGGTTACAAAGTTGGACACCGTATAGGTTATAGTACCTTTTTCATCTGTCTCTGTAGTAAGTTCCGGCTCTGTAGCATTGTCCTTGTAAGTCTTTTTAGCAGCATTCTCCCAGTTGAACGGCTCACCGTCATTCCAAGAGAATTTCTCTACATACTCTTGTGTAGGGCAATATGAGTTACGTGGCACATCCTTTGAATACCACTCATGCCATCCGTAGCGGGCGGTACTCATATTGTCATTGCCATATACACGTACCGAGTGTAATATCTCAGTAGAGGCATTTAGGTAATATCCCTGACGATATGCAAGACGATAATAAGGAGCTTTTCTTGCAGCAGTATTTGCACTCACTGGAATATTTGCCTGAACAATGGCATATTGACCGTTGCTCTGTAATGCATTATAAAAATCGTCACACGCCTTTGCGAAAGCATCCCAACGTGCTTGGTACTGCGATGCATCGGTGTACATAATGTATGGCCTTACTTCCTCGGAAGCACCTGAAAAATACGGCTTGCCATCTTTAGGGTTCAACAATGGCGATGCTGCAAACTGGAGAATCTTGCATTTCAACGCCATGGCTCCAGCTTTGGTCCAACGGCCATTCATTGTTGCCGGATTAGATGTTATCCATGGGAAAGCACTCTCATTGATGGCGTTATCCAACTCTGTTATCATCCAGTTCACACACTCTTCCACGGTGTTACGTGGGAATTGGTTGTAAGCTTCAGCAGTCTCAAGGGCATGGTCCATGATTGGAATGCCACCAAAATGCTGGAAGGTGTTGAAGAAAGCATCTACCATAAGACAACGTGCCTCTGCTTTCATACGATTTTTCTCTTCCTGGGTCATATCCACTTCCGGTGCCCTATCTACATTGTCGATGAGAATGTGAGATGCACGAATCGAGTACCACTGAAACTCCTTATCGTATGAATAGAGCGGACCATCCAATCCATCATCACGATTTGTTGTTGGAGTCATGGCACCTGTATAGTACTGACCATACACCGCCGCACCGTTCCAAAACAGATGCCAACAATCGGTGAGAGCATCAAACTTTCCTGTATAGGGATTTCCTGAGTGTGGCATATATGCACCACCATTGGCATAAGGCAAACCATAATACTGTTTGGAATAAATACCTACAAGAAACTGACGCGTATATTCTGCATTGCTAAATACAGAGTCGATAGTAGCTGTAGAACTGGTGGCTTTGTCAAGGGCGGCATCACCCACGGCAATTGTGTCAGTACAAGCAACAAAAGCTGTACTTGCCGCAAATAGAGCCACAGCACTACGTAATAATATATTGTGTTTCATTTTTTCCTTATTTCTTAATATTATACCTTATTATATATTAGAAGCCTACATTCAGACTAACTGTATATGTACGCTGCAACGGGTAAGAAGGAGCGTTTGACGCTCTTGTCTCAGGATCACCCCACTTATAAGGAGTAAGCGTGAAGAGGTTATAGCCTGACAATGTAACCTCACATCTTGTCATACCGATTTTCTTGAAAGCAGGATTGATGAAGTCGTATGATAAAGAAATAGTCTTCAGACGAAGATATTTGGCATCCTTCTCCCACAAGTCGGATCCAGCGTAGTTTTGCACTGCATTTGACCATGTTGCACGAGGATAGAGTGCATCCTGAGACTCATACTCACCAGGAGTCCATGTGTTGTTTACATGATAAGACAGAAGTCCGCCCTGTGTGGTATTGGATGAGCAGAAGAATGGCTGACGGAACACATCAGTGATATAACGTGACACATTCCATGCACCTGTAAGTTGTGCATTGAAAGTCAGACGTTTATAATTAAAACCAAATGTCAAACCCGCCATATATTCCGGGTCATCGGTGTAACCAAAGTCACGGCTCATATCGTTTCCATCAATCTTACCGTCTTTGTCAAGGTCAACATACACGCAGTCACCAGGCTGAAGATTAGCTACCAACTGTGTTGGGAAAGGAGTACCAAAGGTCTGTTCATATTCAGCCTTTGTCTGTTCACCCTCATAATATTTCCAGAACTTATACATTGAACGTGCACCAATACGGTGACCTCGCGCGAACATATATTCATTTTTCTGAGGGGTTTCTTTCATCTCGATAATCTCATTTTGGTTATAAGAAAGGTTTGCCTTTGCCCAATAACGGAAATCCTTACCTATCTTATCATTATATCCTATAGACAATTCCCATCCCCACGACTTTGTCTCACCAGAGTTGGTATAAGGCATGGTAAAACCTATAGTTGAAGGTACAGTAGCATCACGGAGAAGAATGTCTGTACGATTCTCACGATAGTAGTCAAACGTTGTTCTCAAACGGTCATCAAAGAAATTCATGTCAAAGCCATAGTCCTGCTTGAATGCCTTTTCCCAACCAATATCAGGATTGTTCTTGATAGCCTCGTATGCTCCGGCAATTCCTGATATACCAGGCTCTGTACCTGATTGGGCATTACCAAAGAGATATCCGTATGTGTCTGTATAAGGTTTTGTCAAACAATTCGTCATAAGACCTCCTGAACCTGTGATAAATGGATCGGCAAGATACATAAAACGAATCATCTCTGTAGTTTTGTCGTTACCGACGAGACCCCAAGAAGCACGAAGTTTGAAGAAACTGACAACCTTAGAGATTGGCTTCCAAAACTTTTCCTCACTGGCAATCCATCCGATCGAGCCTGCCGGGAAAGTACCAAAGCGACGTCCTGGAGCAAAGTTCTCAGAACCGTTGTAACCAACATTGAATTCTGCGAGGTATTTGTTAGCATAGTCGTATGTGACACGACCTACCAAGCCAACGTATGAACGTGGCACATCTGGATATGACTCACCTGAATAATAATACTGTTTTGACTGGTTGTACAACAAGAGGGCATTGACTGTATGCTTGTCAAACACACGTGAATAACTAAAACTTCCCTCAAGATACCAGTCACGCGCTTTACCCTGTTTAGCTTTGTATACAGGATCTGTATCATTTCCATTCTGGCGATATACTATATAAGGTGTACCGTCGGCATTATATATCACATTATTTTCTTCATCATATTGTACCAAAGGATTGTAAGTGGCAACACCGCAATCTCCTTCTTTGTTTACAATGAAGGAAGAGTTGTAAGCCCCCTTAACCTTAAATGACAGACCTTTGGTGATAAAGTCAAGTTTTTGGTCGAGCACAAGATCCATCTGAATCTTATTGATGTTGGTCTGCATGAAACCGTTACCATAATATGCCATACCAGAACTTCCAAGGAATGGAAGGTTTAGCTCATCACTATAGTCAGTAGTACAATAAACCATCTTGCCGTCAACAATACCCGGGCTGGAGAAAGGAGTGGCATAATAAATATTCTTAATCATACCACCAGAACCTTGTCCTGTATATGGCTTGTCCGCATCATTCACATTACCTGCAACATTGAATGACAAAGTTGTAGTCTTGGTTGCCTTAAGGTCAAGGTTGCCACGATAGTTGAAACGCTGATACTGATAACCATAGTTATAGCCACGGTCAAACTCCTTAAAAAGACCGTCCTGAGAATAATAACCTGCGCTTATAAAATATTTCACACGGTCAGTACCACCGCTAATGTTCAAATTGTGTTGCTGCTGAAGCGTCACATCCTTCATTATATAGTCAGCCCAACGTGTGCTTGGAAAACGGATTGGATCTGACCCGTCCTTAAACTTCTGGATAATGGCAGCAGAGAAACTTGGTGTAAACGCATTATCCTTATCTGCCATATATTCTTCAACACTGCCATATTTGCCGTTTGCCACAGCAACATTAGCTCTCTGCAAATAGTCATTATACGACATCTGATTATAGAAGTTGGCATACTCGTATGAGTTTGCCTGCTCTACCATCTTTGTTGGTGAAAGAGCTGTCCATGATGTAGAGACGCTTATCTTTGCCTTACCCTCAGCACCACGCTTTGTGGTGATAAGCACAACACCGTTGGCACCACGCACACCGAATACGGCTGTTGCGGAAGCATCTTTAAGCACTGTTACGCTCTCGATTTCATTAGGGTCGATATCTGCCATTGAACGCTCAACGCCATCCACCTGAATGAGAGGAGCAGAATCGCCCCATGTAGCTTTACCTCGGACGAAAATCTCAGCGGCATCACTACCTGGCTCACCTGAGTACTGCACTGTAGTGACACCCGAGAGCTGACCGCCAAGGACGTTGTTCACTGAACCTACAGATGTGCGGACGAGATCTTCGCTCTTAACGCTGGAGATGGCTCCCGTCATGGTCACCTTTTTCTGGGTTCCGTAAGCCACGACCTCTACCGCCTGAAGCATGGCGTTGTCTTCCTTAAGTGTTACCTTCATGCCGTTCTTGGCAGTAACCACCTGCGGTTTGTAACCGATGTACGAGATGGAGAGTTTGGCGTTGGGCTTAACCGACAGTGTGAAGTTACCGTCGAAATCGGTAACCGTTCCCTGAGTGGCTGCTGCTCCCTGTATGAGCACGCTCGCTCCAATGACCGGCTCACCAGCCTCGTCAACAACAGTTCCCTTTATCTGCTGGCTCTGTGCAGACAATGATGCCGTACACATCACACCAAAGAAAAGGAACATCAATCGCCACATCACGTGTGTTAGATTGAAAGATAGTTTCTTTTGTTTGTTCATCTTTGTTTTGTTGCTTTTTGATTTATTTGTTTTTAGTCTTATCAAAACCTTTAATTATCTTTTCTGTACACCTCGCACACCGAGGTGTTAACTGTTTACACGTTATTCATCGCTGCAAAAGTATAAAAAATCTAATAAACACACAAATTAAAATTATAAAAAAAGTGTCTTTCTGTACTTTTCCCCGTATTTTCGAACAAAAATCACAGATATAACCGTAATTTACCTATCCAGAATGTATTATTTTACGGAAAAATTATAAAATCTTAATAACTTTTTATGTTTTATATATCTTTTCTGCCTACCTCGGTGTGCGAGGTAGGCAAACACACATAAAAAAGCTGATGAATAAAATATAATAAAATATGTAACAAATTAATTAAAAACTACAAAAATGAACAGAAAAAACAAATTCTGCAGTGTGCTGCAACGTATGCAGCGACTGATGTTCTTGTTGGCTGTTACATTGTGCTCAACCATCGCGATGGCACAAAGTAAGATAACGGGAACAGTTGTTGACGAGATGGGCGAACCGGTAATCGGTGCCAGCGTCATGGTAAAAGGTACTACAAGTGGGGGGGTGACCGGCCTTGACGGTAACTTCACCATAGCCAATGTAAAGAGCGGCGCCCAGCTTGTAATATCCTATGTAGGTTATGCCACTCAGACAGTACAGGCAAAAAACAATGTGAAGGTTGTGCTGCAGGAAGACAAGCAGCTGCTCGACGAGCTGGTGGTTGTCGGTTACGGTACACAGCGTAAGAGTGACGTTACCGGTGCCCTCAGCCATGTGGGTTCTCAGGAATTGGAACGCCGCCCGGTAAGCAACGCCTTTGAGGCTCTGCAGGGTAAGGCTGCCGGTGTGGACATTACCACAAGCGAGCGCCCTGGTACCGTTGGAGACATCCGAATCCGTGGTGAGCGTTCTCTTTCAGCTTCCAACTCCCCACTTTATGTGGTTGACGGTGTGCCTTTGATGTCTGGTTCAGGCATTGAGACCCTCAACCCACGCGACATTGAGTCGATCGACATTCTTAAAGACGCCTCTGCAACAGCCATCTACGGTAGCCGTGGTGCCAACGGTGTAGTTATCGTTACCACAAAGGGAGGTAAGGCAGGACAGTTCTCACTCAACTACTCTGGCTCAGTGACATTCCAGAATATCGTTGACAAGAATAAGAATGTGAGTGCAGCCGACTACGTAAAGTATCGCCGTTGGGCTGCCTACAACTCCGACCCGACAAAGTATGCCGACCCACGCACAGGCAACTCTCGCGAGAATGATGCTGCTATATTCGGCATCCTCGACGACCCAACAGCCGTTGACAACATCCTCAGCGCATGGGACGGCGGCAGCTGGGACCCATCAAGAATTAAGGAGTATGACTGGCTCGGTCAGGCTACACGCACCGGTTTCATTCAGGAGCACACTCTCAGCGCATCTGGCGGCAGCGACAAGATTAACGCTTTCGGTTCATTCGGTTTTCTCGGCAACCGCGGTACACAGAAGGGACAGGAATACCAGCGCTACACAGCACGTCTGGGCGTGAACATAACTCCGGTGAAATGGATGACAATCAACATGTCGATCAACGCATCGAAGGAGGAACAGGACTATGGTATGTCGGGGTCGTTCGCTCCGTCTGCCACAAACTCTGCCAACGGTATTTACAACCTCTACAAGAAAGCATACAACTGGGCACAGCCTTACGATGCCGACGGCAACCGTATTAAATATCCTGGTGGCGACAACCAGTCATACTGCCCCATCAACGAGTGGGAGCACAACATCTCAAACCGCGAGACCTACCGAGTGCTCGGCTCATTCTCTGCCACAATGCATCTTGGTGAGATTTATGCCCCTCTCAAGGGACTTGACTATAAGATCAGCTTCGGTCCAGACTACCGTCACTTCCGTCAGGGCGACTATGTTGACACAGAGTCAGCATATAAGTGGATGAGCGGTGCCAAGAATCAGGCACGCTGGCAGCAGCGCCGTGACTTCTCATGGACTCTCGACAACATGATTACCTATAATAATACATTTGCCGAGAAGCACAATGTGGGTGTAACCCTGCTTCAGTCAGCTTCAAAGTGGAACTACGAGACTGCAAACATGGCAATCTCAGGTCTTGAGCAGGATATGTATAAGTGGAACGCCATGGGCTCACTCGACATCACCGAAAAGACCAACGGCGCAAGCATGGGCACGGGCATCAACGACCGCCAGCTTGAATCTTACATGGTACGTCTTAACTACGGTTTCAACGACCGTTACCTCCTCACAGCCTCTGCACGCTGGGATGGTGCATCGCAGCTTTCAAAGGGGCGCAAGTGGGCATTCTTCCCATCTATGTCACTCGGTTGGAGAATCCAGCAGGAGAGCTTCCTCCGCGACGTTAACTGGCTTTCAAACTTGAAAATCCGCGCAGGTGTGGGTACTACTGGTAACTCTGCCATCGACCCATACTCTACTCTCGGTCTCATCCAGTCAATCTTCGTACCAACCGCAGACGGTCAGGACAAGGCATACCTCATGAACGACCCTGCATACGTGAAAGACGTTCTCGTGATGTCAAACACCGAAGTGGGCTGGGAAAAGACCACACAGTGGAACTTCGGTATCGACTACGGTTTCCTGAACAACCGCATCAGCGGTAGTCTTGAGTTCTACTTCTCAAACACCAACGACCTGCTTCTCAAAATGTCTATCCCTACAGTGCTGGGCTATGCCTCTACAATGGGTAACGTGGGTAAGACCTCCAACAAGGGTGTCGAGTTCACCCTCAACGCCATCCCTGTGGAGACAAAGGACTTCAGCTGGAACACCTCTTTCAACATAGGTTGGCAGAAGGATAAGATCAAGGAACTTGAGAACGGTAAGGAAGACAACGTTGCCAACGCATGGTTCATCGGCGAACAGCTTGGCGTGTTCTACGGCTACAAGGCTGACGGTCTGTGGCAGGACACTCCCGAGGATCTTGCCGAGATAGAAAAGTGGAATGCCAACGGCGAGAACTTCTCGCCCGGTAAGGTTCGTCCACACGATGTTGACGGCGACTATAAGATGACCGACGAAGACCGTGTTATCATCGGCAACAAGCGTCCAAGCGTGACTGCCGGATGGAGCAACGTGTTCACCTACAAGGGCTTCGAGCTTAACTTCCAGCTCTACGGCCGTTTCGGCTACTGGGTGCAACGTCCTGTACAGAGTCTCTTCGGCTACGGCAATCTTGGCGAGGCTATCGACTACTGGACTCCAGATAACCCAGGTGCTTCTTATCAGAAGCCTATCCTTACCACAGTTCAGACCGGTGACGCCGACGCTTACTCCGGTGCCCTCCGCTACAAAAAGGCAAGCTTCATCAGAATGCGCAACATTTCTATTGGCTATCAGTTGCCTAAAAAGGCTATCCAGAGCTTTGCCAAGAACATAAAGATCTATGCTCAGGTAATCAACCCGTTTGATTTAAAGCAGTCGGTGAAGGGCTTCGACCTCGACACCAACGAGCAGTTCTACAACCGCAGCTGGGTAGTGGGTGTTGAACTTGGTTTCTAATTCTTTCAAAAAAACTTTTAAACAGAACAAACAATGAAAGTAAACAATTATATAAAAGCAGGTATTCTGGCAGCTATGGTGCAGGGAATGGCATCATGCTCCAGTGACTTCCTCGACGAGAACTACACCACCGGTTACTCGACAGATTATTTCAAGACTGCCGAGGGACTTCAGGCACTCACAAAGTCGCTCTACGGCTCCATCCGCTGGATTGGCGGTTACGAGAGCCAGGGCTACAATGCCATGATGGGCGGTACTGATGAGTTTGCAATCGGAACCGATATGGCAAACGAGATGTGGCAGACCTACGACATACGTATGGCTCCGCAGTGGGTGACAGTAAACGGCAACACAGGTACCAACAACACAATCTGGGACACAGCTTACTACGGCATAGCATCGTGCAACCAGATTATCGCCAGTGCCGAGACTGTAGATGATGAGGCGGTGCGCAATGCTTGTCTTGCCCAGGCTTATCTCTACCGTGGTTTCAGCTACTACATCCTGACTGCTCAGTTTGGTCACTGCGTGCTGCAGCTCAAACCGGCAGACGGTATCATCCGCTCGTTTGAAAACACCACTCCGCAGCAGTGCTGGGAGCAGGTTATCTCTGACCTGGAGCAGGCTTACAATCTGTTCGACGGCGAGACCAACGAGCTCGTGGGCAAGGGCGAGAGCTGGACAAAGGCAACTGCCGCTCACTTCCTGGCAAAGGCTTGTCTCTTTGCTGCCTCTGAGCGCAATGCCGACTGGAATGCCTCTGTAAAGGACAGTTATCTGCAGAAGGGTCTTGAGGCTGCCAACTATGCCATTCAGGCACGTAAGTTGGAAAGTGATGTGATTGACCTCTATGGCAACTGGACTGGTCCTAACTGCGACATCGAGAAGAGCAATGAGGTTCTCATGGTTGCTCCTCAGGATGAGAACTTCGGCGGACGTACCACCAACCGTAATCCAGGTGCGTTCTTTAACCCTCAGTTCTCTAACTTCGCCAACACCACCCTCGGCGGTGAGCGCGGTGTATGCACCGGCGGTAAGGACTTCCAGCGCTTCCGCCCCACAGAGTACACACTCTCTGCATTCGACAATGTAAACGACGCACGTCTCTGGAAATCATTCGCAACTGTTTATGGCACAGCCGTAGAATATAAAGGTGACGAAAAGACAGGTGCTCCAGCCGTACATATCGGCGAGCCTTCTGTTGTATTCATCATCAATAAGAAGGATGAGCATGCATACGATAAGTTCACCTTTGGCGCAAAGCGCTATCAGACAGATGCTAACTTTGTTGACGAGGCTGGCCGTCTGCCAGAGGCAGGCCGCAAGCAGACGCGCACTGGCGAGTCTACTTTCTCAGGCAAGCCCAACCAGCCCGTGCTCAACTCATGGATTCTATATCAGAAAGGTGAGTTCGTAGGTGACCAGTTTGGTAACACCCTTACTTCCACCTATAATTCATGGGGGTCAAATATGTTCCCCGGCGTAAGCAAGCACACATGCGGCTATCTCAACGCATACGCTGGCGACAACGGCTCACGTGATATCATCCTTGCCCGTCTTGGCGAGACCTACCTCATCCGTGCGGAGATTAAGGTTCGTCTCAACGACTACGCTGGAGCAAAGCAGGACATCGACGCTCTCCGCCGCCGCGGCGCATGGCATCAGGGTGAGAACCGCAGTTTCTACGTTGACGGTTGCTACGAGGCAGCCATAGCGAGCAAGCAACTCACCAACGACAAGCGTACTAAAGCCAACGACGGCTGGAACCTCGGCATGAACTCTTACTATCTGTCAAATCCAGATTTGGAGGTTACCTACGAGTCTACCGAGAACAAGATGACCGACTGGGATTGGGACAACCTGCCAGCAGAGGACGAAGCAATCCTCGCTAAGTTAGGCGTAAGCAGCAAGTTTGACCGCGCGCTCAACTTCATCCTCAACGAGCACACCCGTGAGCTTGTGGGTGAGTTTACACGCTGGGAGCACCTCTCACGCACAAAGACTCTTGAGACCCGTGCCGTGAAATTCAATAAGGATGTGAACGCATTTAATCCTGCAAAGCACTATCTGCGTCCTATCCCACAGAGCTTCCTCGACCAGATGCAGAATGCCGACGGCAGCAACCTCACTGACGAGCAGAAGGCTGCTTGGCAGAACCCAAACTATTAATACATAAACCATAACTGTGAAGAATTTACCCCGCTGGCGAGACTGTTCGTCAGCGGGGTAAAACTTTAGAAAAAAATTTTTTCGCGAAAAAATCTATCATCTATCACCCTTGCAAGGATAAGTAACTGGTTGTCAACACGTTAATTTCACGTAAACGGCATGATAGATAGGGTGATAGATTTTTATCTATCACCATCGGATTGCAGAAACATAGTAAACTGCAAGTAAATCAACCATTTACAGCGTCTCCAGATTGTTCCAAGCGCTTGGGACACAGTGTCCATAGTGTTTGGACACAATGTCCGAACACTATGGACACTTCTGTTATGCTTGTATAGAGTGTGCCTTTCTGCTATTTTCAAGTCATTTTTTGCCTGTTTTTTGGATGTTTTGATACATTTCTGCCGTATATAAGGGCAAAAAGGTGATAGATTGGTGATAGGTTGGTGATAGATAGATGTAATTTCAGACCATCATAAAGATATTATATCACTGATAATAAACAAGTTATAATAAAAGTGGTGATAGATGACAGATTTTTGCGAAAAAACTTTTTCACCTGAACAGCAGATTTTCTTCTATATTCCATACCTAATCCTCTTTCTTATAATGTTTTAGTGTCTGAATGCACCATGCTCGGAGCAAAATGTTCAATCTACTGAACAAAAATGTTCAATCTGCTGCAAAAGTACAAAAAAATCTTATTGCACAAGATAAAGCAATAAAAAAAACTCGGAAATGGGCGTTTTCTCATTTTTTTTATGTAATTTTGCAAAATAGAACTTACTAAACAGCAACAAGACCAAGAAATGAGACTAAAACAACGGCTACTGATACTTGCAAATATTATAATTTTGTGTATATCAGCACAAGCGGCACATAACGGAACCCTGACAAGCAAGCGCATATCGACAATGAACGGCTTGCCGTCGAACAAAGTTTACGGCATGCTGCAGGACAAACGCGGCTTCATCTGGCTGGGCACCGCCAACAGCCTGAGCCGCTACGACGGCTACTCGCTGCTGAACTATGACATGCTGGGAAATAAAAAGATAGGGCAGATACCGGCATACATCCGCGAGATGTACTACGATGAGCAGCGGCAGCTGCTATGGGCAAAATCGCGCGACCACTACCATGTCTGCTACGACATAGACAAAGGAGAGTTTATAGACTACACCAACGGCGGAAAGTGGGACAAGCAATACCGCCAGCTGCTGATAGAAAACGATGTGAGGGTGATGTTCGGCAATGAGAACGGTGTAAGAATAGTAACGTTTGACAGCAAACAGAACATTGTATGCCATGACTACAACACCGCAAACGGACTGTTGCCGACATGCGACATAAGGGATGTGGTGATTGACGAGGGCAGAAATGTGTGGATTCTCACCGACAAGGGCCTGTATGCCGTAACACCAAACGGCAAATTGCGCAAGATACTTGCCGGGAAGTTCATTGGAGGCGGTTCGACAAAAGGAAAGACCGTAGTTGCTGACACCCGAGGCAATGTGTATGCCTATAGCAAGACCATGACTCCCGTAGCAAGGATAAAGGCAATGCCGCTGGGCAGTCATGGCAGCGTGAAGGGCAGGATTGTGTGGCGCAACAAGCTGATAATGTTTTTTGCCCATACTGCCGTAGCAATAGATATCAGCACACTGAAAACCGCATTTATGCCAGAAGCTTTTGTGGCAACCAACATAAAGTATCCGCAGAAGATTGGCGGCAACTTTTTCGTGTCGTCGGACGAAGGACTGCTGAAAGTGTTTTGCACCGACGGACGGATAAAGACCGAGAATCTGCTGCAAAACAGCGAGATACAGCGCAACCGCGGCGACAAATACAAGATAAGGCACATAAAGGGCAGCAAATATGCCATTGCCACATACGGCAACGGAGCATTTATATACGACATCAACAACGGGGTGGAGCAACATCTGTCGCAGACAGACGACAATCCGCTGATAGACACCAACCTGCTCAACGACATCATTATAGACCGCTGCGGAACAATATGGATAAGCCAGGAGGAGGTTGGAATAACAAAGGTTTACAACGACCAAAACGACTTTTTCAGGTATATCCTGCCCAGTCCCTACAGCCAGAACGAGTATGCCAATGCCATACGCCACATACTCACCGACGGCAGGGGCAAAGTGATGATGGTGTCGAAGAACAACGTGATATACAAGTATGACACTCCCGTTGACTCCTTTGCCTACGAATGTACCACGGAATATCCGTTCTACTCAATGACCCGCGACAGGCACGGCAATCTGTGGACCGGCACACGCGGCAACGGGCTCTACATAGGCGCAAGCCAATATATGAACAAATCGGCGCTGTGCAATCTTGCCATCAACGACATATTCGACATCATAGAGGACAAATACGGCAGAATGTGGATGGCATCGCTGCAGTCGGGAACAGAGGGCGGACTGTTAGTGGCGGAATATGAGCTCGCCGGCGGCAGGCTGAAAGTGACACGCCACACGCTGACATCCATGGACGTACACGACTTGGACATGGATGCCAATGGCAGGCTGTGGGGAGCAAGCAACGACGGACTCTTTTGCGTGGACACCAACAAAAAACAGATAAAAGCCAGCGACATACGTACATTCAACACCACCAACGGCATGTTTCCGTTCAGGCAGCTGATAACGGTGAAATGCGCCGGCGACGGCTCTATATGGGCAGGAGGGACCGGACTGGGCGTGGTGAAATGTATATACAACGAAAGCAGCAATACACTGAGCTATCAGCAGATAACCGTTGACAACGGACTGGGCAGCAACAATGTGAACTCGCTGGAGGAAGACGCCTCAGGATATATCTGGGCAGCCACCGAGGGAGGTCTGGCACGCATTGACTCAAAAAGCGGACGGCTGTACAACTATCGCCCGAGAAACAACATAAAGAGCAACTACTACCATGAGAACAGCTCATTGAAACTGCCCGACGGCAGACTGCTGTTCGGCTGCAACTACGGAGTGGCAGTCATTGACCCCACACAGGTGGAACAGACATTGTGCCCCGACAACTATGAACTGCAGATAACCGACCTGAAAATAAACGACATATCTATCTTCCACAAAGAGAATGGAAGCATGGCGCCATACAGCGCAAAGAGAATAGAGCTGAGCCACAACGAGAACACCATAACAATACAGTTCTCGCACTTTGACTACCAAAATCCTGAAGCCACGGCATACCAGTACTATCTGGAGGGAGTGGACAGGACATGGCACAACATCACCAACGAGAACAAGGTGCAATATTCCATCCTGCCGCCGGGCACATACACGTTCCATGTCAGGACAATAGGCAGCAACAACGAATGGACTCCGGAAAAGACTCTCACAATACACATTGCCGAACCATGGTACAACACATGGTGGGCATGGATGGTGTATATAGCCATCATAGCGTCTGTGGCATACTATCTTTACAGAAACTGGAAAGAGAAGTTCAACATGAACCAGAAAATGAAGATGGAGCAGCAGCTGATAGACTTCAGGGTGAACTTCTTCACGCAGGTGACCCATGAGTTCCGCACACCGTTGGCAATAATCCACGGTGCTGCAAACAAGCTTGCCGATGCCAACATCCCCGAATCGAGGTCAACCATACAGACAATGCAGCGAGGCATCAGCCGTCTGCTCCGGCTGGTAAACCAGCTGATAGAGTTCAGGCGGATAAGCACCGACAACATACAGCTGCAAGTGGAGCATGGCGACATTATAGAATATGTGCGCAACATCTATCAGGATTTCTGGCACAGCGCCCGACAAAAGGACATACTGACATCCTTTGTGCCATTTGACAAGCAGCACAACATGGTGTTCGACAAGCGAATAGTGGAGACAGTGGTGTACAACCTCCTGTCGAATGCAGTGAAATACACTCCCAACGGCGGCAGCTATGAGCTTAGGATACAAAAAGTAAACGACAGCATTGCCATAAGCGTTGACGACAGCGGAAACGGCATTGACAATGCACAGCAGGACAGCATGTTTGAGATGTTCATGCACGGTCGTGTGTCGCAGGGCGGCATGGGCATCGGACTGTATGCGGCACACAAGATGGCAAAGATACACAAGGGTGAGCTAACCTACGCACAGTCGCAGACGTTGGGCGGGGCTTCGTTTACCTTCACCATACCGCAAAGCGACAGCGCATACTCTCCCGAAGACTATTATAGTGTTCAGAATTCTGCGCTCAATGTTCAACGCCCAACGCCCAACCCATCACTCAACACTGAACACTCAACATTAAACACTACTGAGAGAGAACAAGTAATAGAGATGCTGCCAAACGCCCTCAACGACCATCTCGTGGCAATAATAGAGGATGACCCCGACATGCAAGACATGATAAAACGCGAACTGGGAGAATACTTCAAGGTGGTGGCATACAGCAACGGCAAGCAGGGCTACGAGGGAGTGATGCAGGAGAAGCCGGCTCTCGTGGTGTGCGACCTGATGCTGCCCGACATGAACGGCTTTGACATTGCCAAGAAACTGGGAAACAATGCCGCTACAAAGAACATACCGTTTATCATGCTCACTGCTCTCGACGACGAGCAGACACAGATAAAGGCCTATCAGGCAGGAGTTGACGACTATATGACAAAGCCCTGCAACTTCAAGGTGCTGATAGCGCGAATGATACAGCTGATAAACTGGGCTGAACACAGCGGCAGCGCATCGGACAACAACAGCGATGACAAACTGCCTCAAAAGATAGTGATGGGCAATCTGGTGGACAAGAACTTCCTGGAGTCGTTCCAGCAGCTTGTTGCCAGTCACCTCGGCGATTCGGACTTTACCATCGACACCCTTGCCACAATGATGCACATGGGACGCACCAAGCTCTACGGTAAGGTGAAGGAACTGACTGGCGTGACGCCAAATAAATATATAATGAACGAGCGCATGAAAAAGGCTGCCGAACTACTCGCTACAGGCGAGTATACGGTGGCAATAGTGAGCTACAAAGTAGGACTTGAAGACGCCTCGTACTTCAACAAGTGCTTCAAGTCCTACTTTGGAATATCACCGAGCAAGTATGGGAAATGAAGAGTGAAGAAACTCCACCTCAATGATTTTCAGCCCGTAGTTGCCTTTTGCCTTCTTCTCGTCGTTGCGGCTGTCAAGCTCCTTCATGTTGCCGAAGGCATCTTTTGTGGTGCTCGACCCAACCATCCTGATGGTGTAGTGACGTGCCTTGGGAGCGTTTTTCAGCGGAATATGTATGAACGACAAGGCTTTGGGAGTCCATCCCTCCCATACTTTCAAGCTGTCGGCATAAATGGCGATGGGATAGGTGGTCATGCGGAAACTCTTCATCTTCAGACAGATGTCATCAATAACAGTTTCCTCTGCCAGGGTGTATGTCACCCACGCCGAATCAAGGTCGTTATGGCTTTCCCATGAAGTGTTCTCAATACCGTCGTAGCTCAGGCGCACATCGTTGCCGCTGCCAGCCTCGGCACTTTCTATAGCCACCTCCCTGCGCCACTGGCGGAAAGAAGGGGCGGTAGGAGTCTCGCCACGGTCGAGACGGCTCACAAGACCGTCGGAAGGCATCATCCGGCTCAGTCCTCCCTCCACGTCCACAGCCACAGTGTTGAACGTCATCTGTGCGTCGGGCAGTCCCTCAGCTTTTGCCGTAAGCGTTATTTTTCCTGCTTTTGTTGTGGAGCGCAGCATCACGCGGTTCACTCCGCTCTCCACAGGCAGAGTGTCGCACAGCACATGATTGTCCTTACCCTTAGCCACACCGCCGCGCCACTCGGCAGGACCGGAAAGCGAGAACTTGACAAGGCGGTTGTCCAGCGGGCAGCGGCGTCCCAATTCGTCAACCACTTCCACCTGCACAAGTGCCACATCGGCACCATCGGCGCGCCATCCCGCGGGATTCTCCATCTTCGTGAGCTTCAGGTGGTGAGGCTCTCCGGCAGTCTCTATGCTGTAACGGCTTTCCTCCTTGCCGTCGGCTGTCATGGCTATGGCAGTGATTTTATCCGCCTCACACTTCACATTATTAAATATGTGCAGGAAACGGTACTTGTGCTCAGTGGGTGCAATGCGTCTGCCGTCCTGCTCAAGCACCACACTGTCGCTTGTGCTCACCACATAAACCACGGGCACGGTGAATCCACGGTCGTAGTTCCAGTGCCCGCAGATGTATGTGCGCGGTTTCAGGTCGTCCACCCATCCGTCCTACATCACCTGGTGGGCAAAGAAAGCATCCTTCGGCACACGCATGGGGTCCACCACTCCGCTCACACGGTAGTTGTCGGCAGAGCGTCCGTGGGTCTGGGTGTCACTGAAGATGATCTTCACTCCTCCCGAGTTGACCTTCGTGCCACTGCCCGGACGCTCAAGATAATACTCGTACCAGCGCGCCACAAGCTCACGCACAAACTCGTCGCTGTTGTGGTTGTAGCTGTCGGCAGGCGCATTGCGGTAAAGCGGTCCGTCGCCCTCCTTGTGATAAGGGTAGCTCCATGAGTTCCAGTACCAGCGCAGCCCCTCGTCGCGGCAATACTCCATCATCCACATCGGCTTCGTGTCGCTCTTGTTCACATACAGCATCTCACCGCCATATTCCGCCTCTGCCACGTCGAGCATCTCACGGCTGCCGATGGCTCGTCCGCCGTTGGGGTCATACATGTCGCGTATTGCCTTCATGCTCAGCATGTGTTCACGGGAGATGCGCCTGTTGCCACATTCATAGAATATCACCGAGGGGTTATTCCTGTTATATATTATGGCATCGCGCATAAGCATCTCACGGTGCTCCCAGCGCCTGCCCTCCACGTCAGCCTCGGCATCGCCAGCAGGCATTGCCTGTATCAGTCCCACGCGGTCGCACGACTCCACATCCTGCTTCCACGGCGCCACATGCATCCAGCGAACCACGTTGCCGCCGCTTTTCACCATAAGGTCGTTGCTGTAGTCGCTCAGCCACGGCGGCACACTCATTCCCACTCCTGGCCACTCGTTGCTTGTGCGCTGTGCATAGCCGTGAACCATCATCACACGGTCGTTGAGATAGAACATGCCGTTGCGGAACTCTGTCTTGCGGAATCCCGTGCGGGTACTTACCACATCATCGCCCACAGTGGTCCTCACGTCATACAGATAACCGTAGCCCCAGCTCCAGAAATGCAGGTTGTATGCCCTCGACTCGGCTTTCAGGACAACGGTGGAATGGGGCAAAATTGTAACCTCGTCGCTGCTCATGCTGCATACCAGCCCCTTTCCGTTGGTATCGTTTATATCCACTCTCAGCCGTCTCCTCACAGGACTGTCGGTATCGTTGCGCACCTCGCTCTCCACGCACACCGTTGCCTGATGCCCCGCGATGTCAAAATCCTTGGCATAGACATACACGCCTGTGGTCTTCAGATTGCTGTAAAGTGGAAGTGTCTGATACACATTACCGGTGATGTGCAGCCAAACGTTTTTGGGCAGTCCTCCATAGTTGGCGTTGAAATTATTGTTGTTCCACTGATAATGGCTGCCCGTGGAAGGCTCCTTATAGTTCCAGTCGTTGTCGGTCTCCACCTTAATTGTGTTCTTACCTTTTACGATATAAGGTGTAAGGTCGAAGCCGAAAGCCATCACACCGTTGTCGTGATACCCCACCTCATGACCGTTGAGAATCACACGGGCACTCTGGCGCGCCCCCTCGAACTCAATAAACACCCGCTTGCCCTCACTGCCCTTGGGCAAAGTAAATTCCTTGGTGTAGCACACCACCGTGTCGCTCATTTCCTTTATCCCCACCTTGAATGCCTCGTTCTCGTTCCAGGCATGAGGCAGAGTGACGGTTTTCTTGCAGCTGCCAATCCTCCAGCGGCTGTTAAAATTGTAGGTGTCGCGGGCATGGCTGCCTACAACTGCCGCCGCAATCATAAAAAGAATTGTGATTTGTTTTAGTCTCATAATCCTAAGTTTAATAATTTGTAGTTTTACGCTGCAAAGTTACGCAATATTTATCACATATATGCAAAAAAATAATTCAAAAACAGGTAAAATCGTACATTAAGATAATGTTTTAGATACAATAATACACATTATTAAATATTAATCGCTATCTTTGCACATGAAAACCAAAAACAAATTATTTCTTAAAAACAAATTACGTATGACAATGAGACGATTTTTTCTTGCCGTCATGACTTTTACGATGTCGGTTTCGGGCTACGCCCAAGGCACAGAGGCAAAAAGTGTGATGCAGGTGATGCAGAAAGTAAACAACCGCTTTATGGAGAACTACTCCGACCCCACCAAGGCAACATTCGTTAAAAGAGAGCGCCCGAGCAGCCTTTGGACCCGCGCCGTGTACTACGAGGGACTGATGGCACTGTATGAGCTTGACCGCGACCAGAGATACATCGACTATACCGACCGTTGGGGCAATTTCCACCAGTGGACGCCAAGACACGGCGTGACCACCTGCGATGCCGACGACCAGTGCTGCGGTCAGATTTACCTGGAGCGCTATACTCAGAGCGGCGGCGACGAGAAGATTGTCAAGGTGAGGGAGAATCTTGACTTGCAGATGAAGACCAAGATAGGATGGTGGACATGGATTGACGCCATACAGATGGCAATGCCCGTATATGCCCAGATGGCAAAGATTACCGGTGAGCGCAAGTATATGAATCACGCAATGAAAATGTACACATGGAGCCGCGACACGCTTGCCGGCGGACTGTTCAACAAGAAAGAGGGACTGTGGTGGAGAGACAAGGACTATGTGCCGCCCTACAAGGAGAGCGACGGCGCCAACTGCTACTGGAGCCGCGGCAACGGTTGGGTGTATGCCACATACGTGAGAGTGCTCAATCAGCTTGACAAGAAAGACAAGTACTACAAGCCGCTGAAAAACGATTTCCTCACAATGACCAAGGCTCTCGTGAAGTGCCAGCGCGAGGACGGCTTCTGGAACGTAAGCCTCACATCGAAGACCACCTATCCAGGCATTGAGCTTACAGGCACAGCCCTGTTCCTCTACGGAATGAGCTGGGGAATAAACCAGGGCTATCTGAGCGAGAAGACCTACAAGCCTATCTGCGACAAGATTTGGGCTGCAATGGTCAAGGAGTGCGTTCACGACAACGGATTCCTGGGCTGGGTGCAGGGCACCGGCAAGGACCCGTCGGCAGGACAGCCTCTGTCATACGACAAAATGCCTGACTTTGAGGACTACGGCACTGGATGCTTCCTGCTTGGAGGTGCAGAATACTACAAACTAATCAGCAAATAATCTTTCGGATGAATTATAATCACCCGGAAAACAAGCAATAATGAAAAAAAGACTGTTATACCTATCGGCTGTAGCTGCCCTTATGTCGTGTCATTTAACTGGCACGGCACAGACGCGGCAGTGGCCCGAACAAACTCCCACCACCAAGGCAGGCAGCCGATGGTGGTGGCTTGGCTCCGCTGTGGACAAGGAGAATCTGCGAGCCAACCTCAGGGAATATGCCAAAACGGGCATAGGCTCGCTTGAGATTACACCCATATATGGCGTGAAGGGCAACGAGAGCCGCGAGCTTCAGTTTCTGTCGCAGCCATGGATGGAGGCGCTGAAATTCACAGAAGAGGAAGGAAAGCGTAACGGCATACTCATAGACATGAATGCCGGAACGGGCTGGCCATTCGGAGGTCCCAACGTACCATTGGAGGAGGCGGCATGCAAGGCGGTGATTGTAGACACGGTGCTGACGGGCGTAAAATTCAGCAACGTAGACATCGCTGCGCCGGAAAAGGAGCGTAAATACTCCACGCTGCAGAAGGTGATAGCGTTTAAGCAGTGTTCAGAGAGTAGTGCTCAGTGTTCAGCTGGTAAAGAAAAGAGAGAAGCCATCGACATCACGGAATACGTGAAGGACGGGAAACTTAATTGGATACCCCAATTAAACACTAAACACTCAACACTGAACACTAAAAAATCACTGAACACTGAAAGCTCCCGCTGGCGAATCATCGCCCTTTACATCGGCAGGACCCGGCAGAAAGTGAAGCGTGCTGCCCCCGGCGGTGAGGGTTATGTGATTGACCATTTCGACCGCACTGCCGTGAAGCATTATCTTGAGAACCTTGAGAAGGCTTTCGCGGCAACGAACACCCCATATCCGCACACTTTCTTCAACGATTCGTATGAGGTGTACGGAGCCGACTGGACCCCTACCCTGCTCGACGAGTTCAAGCGCCGTCGCGGCTATGCTCTTGAGAGCAAGTTGGACAAGCTGATTGACAATGACCCGCAGACACTCAGCGACTACCGCGAGACTCTCGGCGACATGCTGCTTGAGAACTTCACAGAGCAATGGACGGCGTGGGCGCACAGCCACGGAGCCAAGACACGCAACCAGGCACACGGCTCACCGGCAAACCTCATCGACGTTTACGCCGCCGTGGATATTCCTGAGATTGAGGGCTTCGGGCTTTCTGAGTTCGGCATCCGCGGACTGCGCAGGGACAGCGGCTACACACGAAAGAACGACAGCGACGTGTCGATGCTGAAATACGCTTCCTCGGCAGCACACATCACCGGCAAGCAGCTCACTTCGAGCGAGACATTCACATGGCTCACCGAGCACTTCCGCACATCGCTGTCGCAGATGAAGCCCGACATCGACCTGATGTTCACCTGCGGAGTGAACCACATGTTCTTCCACGGCACAACCTATTCGCCGCAAAACGACCCGTGGCCGGGCTGGAAGTTCTACGCCTCGGTGGACATGTCGCCCACCAACAGCATCTGGCGCGATGCTCCCGAGCTGATGGCGTACATAGACCGCTGCCAGCGTTTCCTGCAGATGGGAACGCCCGACAACGATTTCCTTATGTATCTGCCCGTGAGGGATATGTGGAAACAGAACTTCGACGGCAAGCGTCTATTGCAGTTCGACATTCACAGCATGGCGAAGAAATCGCCAGAGTTCATAAAGGATGTGCTCGCCGTAGACCGCATGGGATACGACGTGGACTATATCAGCGACCGCTACCTGCTCGGCACCACCTGCATTGGCGGCGTGCTGCGCACTGCCGCCGGCACCTGCTACCGCGGACTGATTCTGCCAACAGGCTGCACCCTGCCCGAGAATGTAAGGCTGCATCTCGACTCACTAAAGGCACAGGGCGCACACATTATATATAATATAGACGCCGCAACGCTGCAAAACGCGGCACAGCCGGAGCAGATGCGGCTTGAAGGACTGCGCGCCATACGCCGCAACAACGACAACGGGCATCATTACTTCATAGTAAACCTCACGCCCGCCGACATCAGCAAACGCATACCGCTGAGCGTAGAGTGCAGCACGGCAACATGGTATAACCCTATGAACGGCGACATCACTCCTGCCGACATCAACGCCGACGGAGTGCTGATAAACCTGCGCTCGGGAGAATCGAGGATTCTTCAGTGTTCAGTGTTTAGTGTTCAGTGTTCAGCTGAACAAAGCAAAACACCAAACACTCAACACTCAACACTCAACACTGAACACTTAACACTAAACACTCCCTGGACACTTTCATTCATGGAATCGGCTCCTAAGGTTGAGAAAACATTCACACTGCCAACGGCACAGACTTGGGAAGGTCTTGATGATGACGCTGTAAAGGTGACCATGGGCACAGGAGTGTACACCACCACAATAAAGCTCAGCAAGAAGCAGGCTGCGCGCAAGTGGGAGATTGACCTCGGCGACGTGCGTGAGAGTGCGCGTGTGTACATCAACGGCAAGTACATCGGCTGCGCATGGGCGGTGCCTTTCGTGCTTGATTGCAAAGATGCACTGAAGAAAGGAAAGAACGAGATTCGCATAGAGGTGACCAACCTGCCAGCCAACCGCATAGCGTGGATGGACCGCCAAGGCGTGGAATGGCGCAAGTTTAAGGAGATAAACGTAGTGGACATCAACTATAAAAAGACCAAATACAACGATTGGGTACCGGTGCCATCGGGACTCAACTCGGAAATAAAACTAATTGAAAAAACAAATTAAAGAAAATACTATGACAATGAATATCATTAAGCGTAAGGGAACATATTTCCTTTTATTATTTGCGCTCTTAACCCAGACTACAGATTTGAATGCCAAGAAAGAAAAGAAGGAACTTTGGCCTGACGGCACAGTGATGGACAAATGGTTCATGGACCGCACGAAGGTGGACGTGAGCACTCTCGGCAAGCAGTATGTCATTACCGACTACGGAGTGGTTAGCGACAGCACCGTGATGCAGACCGCGCGGATTCAGGCGGTTATCGACCGCGCTGCCGCTGACGGCGGCGGAGTGGTGGTTATTCCACAGGGAACATTCCTCACGGGAGCGCTGTTCTTCAAGCAGGGCACCCACCTGCACGTTGCCGAGGGCGGCACCATCAAGGGCAGCGAGCGCATTGCCGACTTCCCCATAGCCATGACCCGCATTGAGGGGCAGACCTGCAAGTATTTCACCGCGCTCATCAACGCCGACGGGCTGGACGGCTTCACCATCAGCGGCAAGGGCACCATCAACGGCAACGGTCACCACTATTGGGACGAGTTCTGGATTCGCCGCCAGTGGAACCGCGAGTGCACCAACAAGGACGCGCAGCGCCCGAGGCTGACCTACCTGAGCAACTGCAAGAACGTGACGGTGCAGGACGTGCGCCTCATCAACAGCCCGTTCTGGACCAACCACATCTACCGCTGCGACCACGTGCGCTATCTCGACTGCTACATCTACGCCCCCACATCGGGATTGAAGGCTCCGAGCAGCGACGCCATCGACATCGACGTATGCAACGACATTCTCATAAGCGGCTGCTACATGAACGTCAACGATGATGCCGTGGTGCTGAAGGGCGGCAAGGGAACGTTTGCCGACCAGGACCCCACCAACGGCGCGTGCGAGCGCGTGCTCATAGACGGCTGCAACTACGGAACCGTTCACGGCTGTCTGACCTTAGGCAGCGAGAGCGTGCACGACCGCAACATCATAATGCGCAACTGCACCGCCAAGAGCGCCAACCGCGTGATATGGTTCAAGATGCGCCCCGACACTCCGCAGCACTACGAATACGTGAGCGTGGAGAACTTCACGGGCAAGACGGGCAGCTTCCTCGTTATCCGTCCGTGGACTCAGTTCTTCAAGCTCGACAACCGTCCCGACATGCCGCTGAGCCGCTGCCACAACGTGGTGCTGAAGGACATCAGGATGGACTGCCGCAACTTCTTCGACGTGGGAACGTCGGACAAGTACGACCTCTCCGACTTCCATTTCGAAAATATCGATGTGAACGATGAGAAAAAGGCGTTCTCGGACACGGTAATCAAAAACACCACCACGAAGAACGTCAGCATTAAATGACAAGAAAATTCACAGTCCGGCTGCACACAGTTCCCGCAGCCGGACTTTAAAATGTCCAATTTTATTCTGTCCTACTCCCGTTTATTTGTACCTTTGCACCACGTATAAGCAATATTTCGGCATAATCCCGGCCGTGTAACGCAGTGCAGCGGATGGAAATGCTGCAGGCACAGATACATTTATTTGAAATATTAAGATTTGTGACAAAAAAATAGTAAAAGAAGCAATTTTATCAGAAAATATGTCTAACTTTGCAGCCAGAAAAAAGATGTATTAATAATGTAACAAAAGAGACAGTGGACAAAAAAGCTTTCGAACGATTCTTTCAGGAGCATTACCTCAAAGCCTACTTTCTCGCTCTGCGCATCACCCAGAATGCTGAAGCGAGCAAGGATATTGTCGCTGAATCATTTGAACTTATATGGAAAAACTCGCAAGATAATTCTGTCGATAATCCATACTCTTATCTGTTCACCATCATACGGCACCAATGCACTGACTTTTTGCGTAAGAAAAAAGTAAGAGACTTATATGCCGAAAGCTATCTGCATACAGCAGAAAGAACAAGCAGCAACGAGGAAGACATAAAAGAGCTGCGCATAAGCTTTATAATGTCTGTCATGGACGAGCTCCCCCCCCCGTACAATGGAAATTATGAAAGCCTGTTATGTGGAACACAAAAAATATAAAGAGGTGGCAGAAAGACTTGGGGTTACAGAAAGTACCATCAAAAAGCACATCATAAAAGGTTTGAAGTATCTCAGGCAAAGATGCAAGGAGGCAAATCTTTAAAAAACCAAAAACAAGGTACCAGTTTTTACCTTTGGCACGTCTTCAATATAAACGTAATGAAATTTATGAGAAAAACTGACAAGACTATTGAGAACCTTATAAAGCTACTGGACGATTCCAATCCAGAAACGGACGAAGAGCTGATGAACTTCCTTGATACAAAGGAGGGTGGAGAGGCTTTTGACTTTCTCGCCGATGTAAATGAGGCTACAAACAGAAAGTTTCAGCCGTGTCCTGATGTGGACAAGGAATGGGAAAAGTTGGTGGCGCTGCACGAAGCCGATGAGGAAGCACGGTCAAAGTCGCCAAGGGCAGAGCGTCACTGGAGAGTCATATTCTCGCGTGTTGCCATTTCCGCAGCGGCAATTCTGCTCATAGCTCTCATCTTTTCTAAATTGTATCAGAAAGACGCGGATTCAGCACAAGTTTCTGTACAGAATACCGTCACAGACAAGATGACTAAAAACATCACCCCTGTGCAAACTATAACCAAGACCATCAATCACGGGAAAGAATCTTCTGTAACATATAAGACAATTAACGTACCTTCACGTTCCACATATACAGTAACACTTTGCGACGGTACCGAAGTATGTCTTAATGCAAAAAGTACACTTACCTACCCCACCTCGTTCACTGGAAACAGGCGCGAAGTGACTCTGAAAGGTGAAGGTTACTTCAAAGTGAAACATGATGCGGCGCATCCATTTATCATCAACACCGAGAAAATGAGCACTAAGGTATTGGGCACCGAGTTCAATATCTGTTGCTATGATGCGGAAAACACCCATGTGACACTTGTGAGCGGTATGGTAGAGGTGAGCAGCGAGAGCCACACCGTGAGGATACGCCCTAATGAGGACGCAAAACTCATTGGCGATGATTTGAAGGTAAAGCGTGTGAATGTATCGAAGGTTATTGGGTGGCGTGACGGCATAATACATTTCGACAACGCTACATTGCGCGTGATACTGCAGCAGCTCTGCCACTGGTATGATGTCTGTGTGGTGTGCAAGGACAAAGAACTGTTGGACAAACATTTCCACTATACATTCAACAACCGTGGAAGCATAGAGGAGGCTTTAAAGTTGCTCAATGCCTCGTCGGAAGTGAATGCCACTTACAAGGACGGCATTATCTCCATTCAGCCATAAAAAGCGTAAAAAACGTGAAAAACAAAACTGTTTGAAAGGAAAAAACAGAAAAAACTTTCATTTTATTTCATTTTAGGGTAGCCAAACTTCATTCTCACACGTCTACAAAACAGCAAAACGAGAGAATTAGGAAGGGTTTACCCGAAATTTTTAAACACTTAAAAGAAACAAAATGAGAGAGAAAAAGCTATTACTCCTGTCTTGTCTCTTATCCGCAATGCCTTTGTTTGCACCACAAACGGCACAAGCACAGACATCAAATGTGGTATATGAGAAAGTGAACGGCAGTCAGTCGCTGGCTAATGTCTTGAAACAAATTGAAGAGAAGTTCAAAACAGAAATCATCTTCTCCTATGAAGACATCAGCCAGTACAAAGTTTCAAAAAGCATCAAGGCAAACACGGTCTATGAGGCACTAAACGCAGCCCTGAGCGGACTGCCCGTCTCCTACAATGTAAGTGGAAATTTCATAACTGTAAAAGTTAATGAGAAAACCGCATCCACAACCTCTGCCACGGCTAAGGTGACTGTCAGCGGAAAGGTTGTCGATGATAAGGGCGAGCCTGTTCCTGGCGCTTCCATCATAAAGGAGGGAAGCAAAGAGGGCACAGTTACCAACGAAAGCGGTCACTTCACACTGAGCCTGAACAAGGGCAAGGGTGTAAACCTGCTGGTTTCTTTTCTGGGTATGAAGAGTACCAAATATTATGTACATTGCCAAAAGGACATCAGCAATATTAACATCCGTCTCGAAGAAGACAGAACCTCGCTCGACGAGGTGGTTGTGATTGGTTATGGTACAGCCAAGGCTAAGGACCTGACAGGTTCTGTTGCCCGTCTCAGCGAGAAAGACGTGGAGATGGCTCCTATGACATCCAACATAGCCAGTATGCTGCAGGGACGTGCAGCCGGCGTGAACGTCATGGTGTCCAACGCCTCTCCAACCTCTCCTGTCACACTGGTTATCCGCGGACAATCATCACTCTCTGGCGATGGACAGCCTCTGTGGATTATCGACGGTGTGCCTCAATATTCATCTGGTATCTCAGGCGATGTAAGCAACACTCTTTACAACCTCAACCTGAACGACGTGCAGAGCATCGATATCTTGAAAGATGCCTCAGCCACAGCAATCTATGGCTCACGTGCGGCCAATGGTGTGGTAATCGTTACCACCAAGAGCGGTGCTGAGGGTATGCGCCCAACCATAGAGTTCAATGCACGCTTAGGTTGGCAGAATATCGACTCAAACCAGCTCAAGACCCTCAATGCCGAGCAGTATAAGGCATTCTCGAAACAGGCAAACCTGCTGGAGGCATACCGCAACGGCGGCATGAGCTACTTCAACAGGAAATATATGGACCAAGATAAGTTCAAGCTTATCAATACCAGCCAGTGGGACATGAGCGACATCTCTGATATCTGGCTGGAGAACGCCTACTATGACGGACACGACAACTACTGGGACATGATGACGCAGAATGCGCTCGTGACCGACTACAACGTGTCAATCCGTGGAGGCTCAAAGTCAACCACCTATTATGCGTCGGTTTCTTACAAAGATCAGGAAGGTATCGTGAAAGGCAGTAACGCACGCACCTTCGGCGGACGCTTCAACTTCGAGTCAATGGTAAGCAACAAGGTGAAATTCGGTATGAACATGGATGCATCCTCACGCACAGCCAACAACAAGGACAACATGATTGACAAAATCATCCGCATGCGCCCTGACTATCCTGCATATAATGAAGATGGCAACATCAACACCATCGACTATTACACCAAGAACCCGCTCCTCGAGCTGAAGGACAAGAACTACAGTGAGTCCCGCAACATCAATGCATCGGGATTTTTAGAGTACAACATCTTCCCGTTCCTGAAGTTCCGCACCACGCTGAACGCGCAATATACGAATGCTAAATATGAGAGTTTCCAGCGCGTATCTTACGATGGTGCCACCAACTCAGGTTCGGAGAGCGACGACCAGACTTACGTTATGGTATGGGATAACCTGCTCACATTCTTCAAGACCTTTGGCAAGCACGACGTACAGGCACTGCTCGGTCACTCAATTGAGCACCAGGCATACAGCACAATGTCGGCAACGGGCTCCAACTTCCCTGACGATGACATTCTGACCAACCTTGGAAGTGCCGCCACGAAGAACTCGATAAACAGCAATAAATACTCTTCATCGCTGGTGTCTGCCTTTGCACGTGTACAATATAAATATAACAACCGCTACCTTCTCACTGGTACTTTCCGTGCCGACGGTTCATCACGCTTCGGTAAGGACAACCGCTGGGGTTACTTCCCGTCGGGTGCCATTGGATGGATTATGACAGAGGAAGAGTTTATGAAGCCTCTGAAAGATGTGGTAAGTTACTTGAAGCTGAGAGCATCATACGGTCTGACTGGCTCACAGAACTTAGGGTATTATGAGTTTGCCAGCTACATGGGCTCAAACCGCTACAACGGCAAACCGGGAATCACACCATCATCTTTGGGTAACAACACCTTGCAGTGGGAGTCGCAGACACAGACCGACATAGGTTTGGATTATGGCTTCCTTGACGACCGCATCAGAGGTTCTATCGGCTGGTACCGCAAGTATGTGGACAACCTTATCTACTCACGTCCAGTGCCTACATCATCCGGTTTCAACGACGCAAAGCAGAACATTGGCGCCATAAGCAATACCGGTATTGAGTTTGACATCACAGTAGACGTGTTGAAGCGTCACGACCTGACCTGGGAGGTGAACTTCAACGCAGCCCACAACCGTGGCATTCTGGAAAAGATCAACGGTATTGAGAAATATATCGGCGGAACAGCATATGCCAATTACAAGATTGAGGAGGGCGGCAAGCTCGGACGCTTCTATGGTTATTTGGACGCAGGCCGTCTGTATGATAACAAAGAAGAGGTGTTTGCAGTTCAGCCAATCAACCCTGCCACTGGTCTGCACCAGTTCTACCGCACACAGTCATGGCAGGAGTCTGCCGGTGACATTTATGTGGTTGACCTCGACGGCGACGGCAAGATTACGGCCGACGGTGACAGAACCTATCTTGGCGACAGCAACCCTGACGTGTTCGGAGGCTTTGGCACCACACTCTACTGGAAAGGTCTGATGTGCAATCTCACATTCACATATTCGCTCGGCGGCAAGAGATTCTGGTCGCAGGAGGCAACTACCTTCGGAGGAACCAACGTATATAATGCACTGAACATTGTAAATGACAGCTATACAATGGCGGGCAGCAAGGCACAGTATCCTGTGGTTACCCACTACGGTATGGGTGAGAACAGTGTGTTCACCAACCGCTGGCTGCACGATGCCTCATATATGCGTCTCTCTGCGCTGAACATTTCCTACAAGTTGCCTGAGGTTTGGTTCAAGAACTCTGTGGTCAGGGGCATTGAGGCCACCTTTCAGGCTACAAACCTGTTTACCGTCACAAAATATCCGGGCATGGACCCACAGGGTAACTTCTCTTCAGGTGCTCAGCTTTATGGATTCGGTACCGACTACAGTACCTATCCTTCAGCAAGGACATACAACATCGGACTCAAATTTACAATTAAATAAAAGACAACAATATGAAAATAAGAATATTCGGAATGGCATTGGCGCTCGGATTCAGCTTGGTTTCCTGCGACGACTTCCTGACAGAGAATCCAAGACACTCGCTGACCTCCGACAATGCGGTGACAAATTATTCCAGCGCAAAGAACATTGTTAACGGCATCTACGGCGAATACGAGACCAGCAACCTGGGTGGTGAGCTGTACGGCAACCAGCACTGTATGGCGGGTTTTTGGAAATACAAGAACCTTATGTACAACATGAGCTACAATCAGACCTCAGGCGCAGGTGAAAGTGACAGAATATGGTCATCACTCTACGGTATCATCAACACCGCCAACGCAGCCATCATCAGCATCGAAAAACTTGACGAGAGTCTTTTCCCATCGGCAGCAGAAAAGTCCAGACTGATAGCTGAGGCACGCTGTTTCCGCGGCTACTGCTACTTGGAGCTGCTCTGGTGTTTCGGTCATTGGTTTGACAATGCCGACTCACCTTACGGCATCATCTACCGCGACCAGATTTCTGAGCTCAGCAACCTACAGGTAGGCCGCAGCACAGTAGGAGAGAGTTATCAATATATATTGGACGACTTAGAGTATGCAGAGCAGAACCTGGGCGACTACGAGTCTCCACGTTTCATGAGCAAGCAGTTTGCCAAAGCAATGCACGCTAAGTTGCTGATGGTACGCGGATGGGATGGCGACTATGCAGAGGCGCTCACGCTGGTGAACGGTCTGATGTCTGACAACTGCCCATGGGAGATGGAAACAGACTTGGCACTGCTCTATGAGAACGGATGGGACTCAAAGGAGAACCTGTTCTCAAAGTACTTGGGTGACACAAGCTCATATTATGGATACGCAGGCTACGAGTTCAACTATTCCTATGCGCTTTACTACAATAAGGAAGACTTCACTGACATGGCACAGGAGTGGCTTAATAACGACGAGCGTGCCGCAATCATCTTCGGCGAAGCCCGTTCTCCAGAGAACTGGGACGACAGAACTGATGACGGTATTCTCGTTAAACTCTATCACCGCGGACGTGAGGCTGGCAAAAACGACATGTATGCCACCTATCCAATGCGTAAGGCAGAGCTTTACCTGATGAAGGCAGAATTGCTGGCGCGCACCAGCCCAAGCGATATCCAGGGAGCATTGGCACCACTCAATGAAATGCGTGCAAAGTACACCAACCCGGTGATGGCGCCTGTCACTGGCATCAATACCCATGAGGAACTGATGGATGCCATCTTCAAGGAGTATGTGGTGACTCTCTTTATGGAGAACGAGACACCGTGGTTCGCATCACTGCGGTTCGAGCACGACGGCAAGCCTTGGATCAACACTCTCAAGCCTGATGTAAACTTCAGTTCAAACCAGTATTGCTGGCCTATTCCAGACGATGAGATTAAGGCACACACCAACAAGATAGACCAAAACCCGGGACTTGAATAATAACAGAAAAAAAGGAAAATAAATATATGAAAAAGACAATTATCAGTTGCATCATAGCATGCGGCGGGTTCCTCGCCTCTTGCAGCGACGACATAGACCTGGTTATTCCACATGCAGACAACATCACATTCTCGGAACTGGAAATACCAAGCCGGTTCTCGCACGTGATTCCCGACGGTGGGTTCTCAGTGGCAGGCATGCACTTCAACACACAGAAGTCAGGCAACCAACTCACTGGTGGATTCTGCTACAGCAACCGCTCAATGCGCTCATTCGTGTGGAACAATGACGAGACCTCGATGGACTCTGTGCGCTACAGCGTGTGGACTGCCAAACCAAACCTTACAGGCACCTATCTTGTGTGCCATGTGAATAATGACGATGCCTACTTCACACTCGATACACCGAAACGTATTGACTATATCCTCGTGGCTAACACTACATGGGGATACTTAGCAATGAACTACGGTGATACCTTTGGAACGGAAGAAGAGCCCCAGGCAAACCCCAACGTGCCGAGCGCTCCAAAGGGAATTTGGCACTCATACGTGGAAGGCGGCGTGAAGAAGTTCGCAGATGGCGACTATTGTACGCTCACTGCCAAGGGCTATCTCAACGGCAGCGAGACTGGCAGCGTGACTTTCGACTTGGCTTGTAAGAAGGGACACAATGCCGACAATCCAGCCTGGAATTACATCATCAACGAGTGGTACAAGATGGACTTAAACAAGCTCGGCACCGTTGACAAGGTGGTGTTCAGCATTGACTCGTCCGACAAAGACAATGATGGCAAGATGCGTACCCCGGCATGGTTCTGCCTCGATGGTTTCCAATTTGCCAAATAAACTCTCTCTTATCAATAATCCGTGGGAGCACATATCAGCAAATGATACTGGCGCCTCCCACTTTTTGCCTTGATATTTATAAACCAACAAATAAAAACTTGAGAAAATGATGAAAAAGAAAATTTTAATGTCGGCGGCAGCGGTGCTGATTTCATGCACAGCAATGGCACAGAACAACACATTCACCGTGAACGGTAATGTGAAGAAGGGTTTACAGGACACTGTCATCGTGATGCACAACAGGACCAATGACACCATCATCGCAAAGAAGGGCAAGTTTACCTTCTCCAAGAGCTTCGAGAAGCCAGCATGGATCTACATCTACAACCCACGTGGCAGTCAGAAGGAGTATAGTTTTATGCACCATGTTTTCGCTATCCCTGGTCAGACTATCGAGATAAAGGGCAAGGAGGCAAAAGACAGTAAAATCTATGGAGGCAAGTTCTATCAGGATCAGGAGGTGTATGACGAGTTCATAAAGAAGGCATCTGCCGGCAAGGACTCACTCAACAGCTGGTACTACAAAAATGCAAACGATGAGAACCGTGACTCGCTCAACAAGATTGCGAGTGCAAAGTATGAGGTGCTGCAGAAGAAATATATGGAGGAAATCACTGCCTTTGCAAAGCAGAATCCAGACAATGCGGCGTGTCTTTTCCTGCTCAATGAGTTCAGAGATCTTGATGAAATCACCAACTTTGCCGCCAACCTTTCCGACAATGTGCGCAATGGACTGCTCAAGGGCTACTATGAAGACATCATTAATAGCGCCAAGGCACGCAAGGAACGTGAGGAACTTGCAAAGAAGGTACAGGCTGCAGGTGCAGAGGCAACTGACTTCACTCTGAAGGACATCAACGGCAACGACTTCAAACTCTCAAGCCTGCGCGGCAAGTATGTGGTGCTTGACTTCTGGGGTTCATGGTGCGGATGGTGCATCAAGGGCATGCCGCAGATGAAGGAGTACTACAAGAAGTATGAGGGTAAGTTTGAGATTGTAGGCGTAGACTGCGGTGACACTGAAAAAAGATGGAGGGACGCAGTGGCAAAGCATGAGCTGCCTTGGATTCACGTGTTCAACACAAAGGGTGACAACGACGTGACTGCAAAGTATGCCATTCAGGGTTATCCGACAAAGATTATCGTAGATCCTGACGGCAAGATTGCAAAGACAATCGTGGGTGAGAGCCCTGACTTCTATACCTTCCTCGACGAGGTTTTCGGAGAGAAATAAAAAAAAGGGGAGGAGTGTCAAAACTAACCTTCTACTTACTTTGGGGCACGGATTACACATTAGTTCACTCGTAAACTAATGTGTAATCCGTGCCTAAATTTTGTTATTTTCACTCTGGGAACTGTATCTCCATCTGTCCGTCGCCAAGCAGGTTGTACGACATGCGGTGATAGGGACTTACGCCATACTTTTTGATTCCCTCGCGGTGCTTTTTCGTGGGATAGCCTTTGTTGCTGCGCCAGTCGTAGTAAGGGTATTCCTCGGCGAGACGGTTCATGTAGTCGTCGCGGTAGGTCTTTGCCAGTATGCTTGCGGCAGCTATTGCGAGATATTTGCCGTCGCCCTTCACTATCGTGGTGTGTGGCAGAATGAGTCCCGTCTGAGGGTCGCGGTAGGGTTTAAACTTATTGCCGTCCACGATTATCGCCTCGGGGCGCACGGTCAGCTGGTCCACCGCCCTGTGCATGGCAAGTATCGAGGCGTTGAGAATGTTTATCTTGTCTATCTCCTCGGGGGTGACAATGCCCACCGCCCACGCCAGTGCGTCGCGCTCTATCTCCGTGCGCAGTTGGTAGCGGCGCTTCTCCGTGAGCTGTTTCGAGTCGTTGAGCAAGTCGTTGTGATAGTCCGCGGGCAGTATCACCGCAGCGGCATACACGCTGCCTGCAAGACAGCCGCGCCCTGCCTCGTCGCAGCCTGCCTCAATCTTTCCCTCGTAGTAATGCGGCAGCAATATGTTGTGAGTCTTTACAGTCATCGTTGTTTGATTTTATTTCTCAAGGTCTTCGTATTTTGTCAGTCCTCCTATAGTGCCTATGCAGGTATTTTCAGTCTTTCCCGTCTCGGGATTGCGCGGTGAATGGATATTATACAGATAGCCCGTGCCGCCATAGCGCCCGAGCCGCTCAGCGTCATAGTGCTCCTCGTCCATACACACATTCACCACCCTTGCGCACAGCACGGAATGGCAGGAGCCGGCACACAGGTCATGCTCCCATTCCAGCTCGCACTCCAGATTGAGAAAACACTCGCTGATTCTTGGCGCGCTGATCACGGTGGCAGGCTCTACGGTCAGTCCCGCAGCCGTTATCTCGTCTGTATCGTAACCATTGTTGGCAATGGTTGCCATACATTTATTAAAAATCTCCCTTGAGGGGAAGTTTACCACCATCACTCCCGTTTCCTTCACCGACTGGTACATGTGCCCGTATTTGTTCACGTCTGCAAAAATCACCCGCATGGCGCCGCCGTCTCCTGTAAACGTACACCACGACTGCATGGTGGCGTTTGGCTTGCCGTTTGCCTTATATGACGTCACCACAACCAATGGCGACGGTATGGCAAGTACATGCTCCATCCATGAAAAGCCATACAGCTTGCTCTCGTCTATGCCCTGGGGACACTGCCTGAATTCTTTCTTCATAGGTTTCTGTTTAGTTCCGGTGGCGAAGTTACTGTTTTTTTCGGACATTACCAAGGATTTTGCGGGATTTCTTGCAATTTTTCCCTTCAACCCGGATATAATAAAAAATCGAACGTTCGAGAATTTTTTCTTGAACGTTCGAGAATTTTTTTCCGAACGTTCGGGAAATTTTTAGAGCTAGAGAAAAAATCTCTTAGTATAGAAAAAAAATCTCTAGGTCTAGATAATTTCAAATCTTGCGCTAAAAAAAGGAGAAAGTCGGCGTGAAGACGTAAAACAAACTGGTTATAGGAAGAAAAAAGAGGCTCTGGGACAGAAAAAGGTGCCGTGCGGCATCACGCTGCACGGCACCTTTATAGTGTAACCTTGCTGAAAGGTATTTTTAGCCTTAGTCGGCGAGCTTAGCCTTGAGGAACTCGCGGTTGAGGCGGGCGATGTTGGCTATAGACTCGTTCTTCGGGCACACAGCCTCGCAGGCGCGGGTGTTGGTGCAGTTGCCGAAGCCCAGCTCGTCCATCTTTGCAATCATTGCCTTGGCGCGCTTTGCAGCCTCAGGACGGCCTTGTGGCAGAAGAGCCAGCTGGCTCACCTTAGACGACACGAAGAGCATTGCCGAACCGTTCTTGCAGGCTGCCACACAGGCACCGCAGCCGATACATGTGGCGCAGTCCATTGCCTCGTCGGCGTTCTCCTTGGGGATAAGGATTGCGTTGGCATCCTGTGGCTGACCTGTACGCACGCTGGTGTAGCCTCCAGCCTGAATAATCTTGTCGAATGCCGAGCGGTCCACCATACAGTCCTTGATAACGGGGAATCCGGCAGAGCGCCAAGGCTCTACGGTGATTATGTCGCCGTCGTTGAACTTACGCATGTAGAGCTGGCAGGTTGTAGCGCCGCGCTCTGTCTTGCCGTGCGGTGTACCGTTGATGTAGAGCGAACACATTCCGCAGATACCCTCGCGGCAGTCGTGGTCGAACACGAACGGCTCCTTGCCGTCCTCGATGAGAAGCTCGTTGAGAATGTCGAGCATTTCGAGGAATGAAGTGTCATCAGGAATGTCCTTCATCTCGCGGCTCTCGAAATGACCCTGGTCCTTGGGACCGTTCTGCTTCCAGTACTTTATTGTAAAACTGATATTTCTTGCCATAATTGTTTAATTCTTATAGTTACGTGTTTGAACCTTTATTGCCTCATACTCCAGTGGCTCCTTGATGAGCTCAGGATCGTTGCCCTTGCCCTTGTACTCCCAGCAGCCAACGTAGAAGAAGTTCTCGTCGTCGCGCTTAGCCTCGCCTTCCTCTGTCTGGTACTCCTC